>Ga0194121_10000843_pt1 | contig 53567 bp, 45 predicted proteins | sample TA2MahCa50mmetaG_FD_148609 | JGI IMG/M metagenome (GOLD analysis project Ga0194121, IMG submission 148609) | Freshwater microbial communities from Lake Tanganyika, Tanzania - TA2015020 Mahale Deep Cast 50m | ecosystem: Environmental > Aquatic > Freshwater > Lake | place: Tanzania: Lake...
CGGCCTGGGGATCACGCGGTCGAGCAGGAAGCGCTGATCGGCGCGGTAGATGACCAGCACGATCGGCCGCTCGTAGACGGGGTTGCCCGTGCGCGGGCTGAGATGAGCGCGCCAGTTCTCGCCGAGGAAGCCGGCGAGATCGGTGATCTGCTCCTCGAATTCGTGGGAGGTCGCCCCGGTCAGCACGCATTCATGCCAGACGAGCGTCGTCGCCGCCGCGATCGAGCCCGGCGCCAGCCATGGCGCCTCGGCGTAGTTGAGATTGGTCATGACCAGCACGGTCGCGGGATGCTCGTAGAAGCGATCCGGCATCTTCTCGAGCGCCAAGCGCACATCCTCGAGGCTGATCTCCTTGCCGACGATGTAGAACGGCATGGTCGGAAATCGGTTGTGCATGGCGCGCATGACGCGCGACAGCACGGAGCCGTCGCCAACGCCGGCGTCGAACATCCGCACGGCGGGCGGGCGCGGGTGGATATGCGCCAACTCCATGGCGACGCGCTCGGCGACCACTTGCTTCTCCGAGCAGGTGTGGACGAAGAGCAGATATTTCTGGCGGTTGTCGAAGAAGCGGAAGCTGCGGTCGTCGGTCGCGCCTTGCGCGGGACGAAGTTCCGGGCCGGCAATGCGCGCCGGCATCGCTCCGGTGGCGCCGTTGCGGGGACGTCGCAGCACCGAATGCTCAGGCGGCTGGGCCGGCGTGGGATGACTGCTCATGTAGGTCTGCAGGCGCTCGAGCGTGCGCAGCTTGATGCGTCCGCCGTCGCGCAGCCGCCCGACCAGCTTGCCGTCATTGGCAGCGAGCCGCCCGAAAGTGGATTCCGCCAGGCGCGCGCGCCGGCAGTAGTCGCTGATCGTGTCGAGCAGTTCCTGGGAGCTCATCATCAAGGCGATTGGAGCCGAGCGTGAGCGGCGCGGTCAACCATATTTCGTCCCACGAAATAAGTGGGACTTGAATGGGATATCGATGGGAGGCGGCCCGGCCCTCGGTGTTGGAAAGGCCCTCCCAGGCGGTGGCTGTGCGGCGCGCAAATCGTGTAGGATCAGGGGTATGGCGGCGGCGCCGGTTCGAACGATCGGCCCGCAACGGACCGTCTGTGGAAGCGTAGCGCCCGCATGGACAGCACCGGCGACTGGGAAATTCCGGCCCACATGCAGCCCCGGCAGGAGGAGGCCGGCTTCGACTTGGAGGCCGCCCTGTCGTCGGTTGTTCTCGTGCGGGCGGAGGTGCCCGACGACGCCTTCACCGCAAGCGCGCTCGGTACCGAGCGACTGGGCAGTGGGGTGGTGGTCGAGCGCGACGGCATCGTGCTGACCATCGGCTATCTCATCACCGAGGCGCAGACGATCTGGCTCACGACCGGTGACGGCCGCGTCGTCGCCGGCCACGCGCTCGCCTACGACCAGCACACCGGCTTCGGTCTGGTTCAGGCGCTCGGCCGCCCGGGGGTGCCGCCGCTGCCGCGCGGCTCCGCCGATCGTTGCAGCGTCGGCAGTTCGGTCGTGCTGGCGAGCCAGGGCGGCCGGCGTCACGCGCTCTCGACCCGCGTCGTCGCCAAGCGCGAATTCGCCGGCTATTGGGAGTATCTGCTCGACGAGGCGATCTTCACCGTGCCGGCCCACCCGCATTGGAGTGGCGGCGCCGTGATCGGTCACGACGGGCGGTTGATCGGCATCGGCTCGCTCTTGGTGCAGGAGAAGATCGGGGGCAAGGAGGTCGCGGGCAACATGGCCGTGCCGATCGATCTGCTGGAGCCCATTCTGGGCGACCTGCTGACGCGCGGCCAAGCCAACCGCCCGGCGCGACCCTGGCTCGGCGTCTACGCGACCGAGGCGAGCGGTCACATCATCGCGGCCGGCGTGGCCCCCGGAGGCCCTGCTGACCGCGCCGGCATCGAGCGCGGCGACATCATTCTCGAGATCGCGGGCGAGCCGGTCAGCCACCTCGCCGATCTTTACCGTGCGTTGTGGGCTTTGGGCGGCCCCAAGGTCGAAGTGCCGCTATCGCTGGCGCGCGGCCGCAAGATTTGGAGCGCGGCCGTTCAGGCCGGAGATCGCAACAGCTTCCTGAAGAAGCCTGGCTTGCATTAGTCGAGACTCGGGACCCGTTCTCAAGCGACGAGCGCGCCGGATTGTCCTGATGGGGGCTCGGTCGGCCAGCCAAGCCGATCCGAGAGCGCGCGCGCCAGCGCGATGAGCGGCGTGCGTACCTCGCGCAGCTTCTGGCGCGTCATGCGCGCCTTCGGTCCCACGACGCACAGCGATCCCAGGACCTGGCCGGTGTAGCCATAGATCGGCGCCGCCACGCAGCGGATGCCCTCGAGGTGCTCCTCGTCGTCGATCGCATGCCCGGTCGAGCGGATGCGCCGCAGCTCGGCCTCGAAGGCCAAGCGCGTCGTGATGGTGCGCGGCGTGTAGCGCTCGAACCGGGTGCGAGCCAGGATGCTGGCGATTTCGGCCAGAGGCAGGTGGGCTATGATCGCCTTGCCGACGGCCGTGGCGTGTAACGGCCGGTCGGTGCCGATGTCCTGGACAACGCGAACCGGCCCCTCCGGATCGCGCTTGGCGACGATGCGCACCCGACCGTCTCGGAAGATCGCGACGCTTGATCCCTCGCCGGTCTCGGCGGTCAGCTTGGTGACGAACGGTCCTGCGATCTCGCCGAGCTGTTCCGGCGTCCAGGTGCGTCCGGTCAGGTGGAACAGGCGCGCGGAAAGCTCGTAGCCGCGCGACTGCGGATCCTGGCGCAGATAGCCCAGTCCCACCAGCGCCTGGAGCAGATGGTGGGTCGTGCTGCGGTGCAGGCCGGTGTGCCGGGCCGTGTCGGCGAGGCTGGTGAAGCCGCCATTTGCAGCGACCGTCTCGAGGATGCGCAGGCCGCGCTCGAGCGACTGGTGCGTGGCACGGGCGTCACCCGCGGCTGCCTTTTTCAGCATATGAGATTACTTTGATTTTGATGTTTCACAATTCAGACTATGTCGGCCAGCGCATGTGTCAAGCCGAAGCTCCGCCGTCCGGCGCCGTGACGGGCGCGATGGAAGTGACACGACGGCGGCGCCCGGTCCGACCTACGCCGTCCAGGTCTCCCCGGGCGGACCGGGCACCGATTGCGAGCGTTACAGGCGATTGACGAACCGGCATGCGCTGCGTGGCTGGCGATTACCTGTTTCGATGCGTTCCCCTGAGGGATCTCTGACTGCGGCGCGTCACGGGATTGCTCGACTGATCGGCGGGGGATGCTTTAACCTCCCCACAAGACGGCGCGGGTTGGCGGGAATCGCGGCGTCACGCCAGGGGAGGAATAGTCATGAGCCATCATCGCTGGTCCCGGGTCCGTCATGTCTTGGCCGGCGCCGTCATTGCGCTAGTGGCCGGACCTGCGCTGGGTCAGGGTTTTACGCCGGATCCCGTCGACCAGGCCGCCGCCAAGCGCGAGGGCAAGGTCGTCTGGTATACCTCCACGCCGATCGAGGCGGCGCAGAAGATCGCGCGTCTGTTCCAGGAGGAAACCGGCATCAATGTCGAGCTGTTCCGCTCGGGCGGATCGGCCGTGCTGCGCCGCTTCACCCAGGAGATCGACGCCGGCCGGGTCGCGGTCGACGTGCTGACCACGTCGGACCCGGCGGCTTCGGCGCTGCTCGCCAAGCGCGGCATTTTCGTGCCGTTCAAGCCGCGCAACTTCGACAAGATCCCCGACGAAGGCAAAGACAAGGATGGCCATTACGTCGCCCAGCGCCTCAACATGCTCGCCATGTTCGCGCGCGAGGACAAGGTGTCGGCGGCCGAGATGCCCAAGGCGTGGACCGACCTGACCGACCGCAAGTACAAGGGCAAGATGGTCATGCCGGACCCGTCTTTTACCGCGCTGCAGCTCATGGTCGTCGGCACGCTGTCGAAGAAGTATGGCTGGGACTTCTACGAGAAGCTGCGCACCAACGACACCATGATCGTGCAGGGGCATCAGCAGGTCTCCGACATGCTCAAGCGCGGCGAGCGCGTGATCGCGGCCGAAGGCCTCGACTCCTATGCCTATGACGATCGCAAGGCCGGCCACAAGATCGCGACGATCTACCCGAGCGACGGCACCTTCGCCGTGCCGTCGCCGACCGCCGTCATCAAGGGTGGGCCGCACCCGAATGCCGCCAAGGCCTTCGCCGAGTTCATGATCGGCGACAAGGTGCAGACCATGTTCCCCGAGGACGGCCACTATGCCGCGCGGGTCGACATGAAGCCGCCCGAGGGCAACCCGGCGCTCGCTTCGCTCAAGCTGATGCCCGTCGACTACGATTTCATCGAACGCGAGACGAGGCGAATCAAGGACCGCTTCAACGAGATCTTTCAGTAGTCCGTCGATCGTTGATACGCGGGCCAAATACACCCCCACCCCGACCCTCCCCCGTCAAGGGGGAGGGTGAAATCAGAAAGAATTCCCTCCCCCCTTTGTGGGGGAGGGTAGGGTGGGGGGTGATGCCGTTGAACACCTGTCGGGGAAGCTAGTGCACGAAACTGCCGCACAGGAAACTCGGCGTGCGCCTCGATCCTCCCTCCGCCTCGAGCACATCGTCATGGCTGGGGCAGCGGCGGCACTCGTCGTGCTGGTCGTGCTGCCGCTTGCCTCGCTCTTCGTCTCCAGCGTGCGCGGCGAGGGCGGCTTCTCGTTCGAGCATTTCCAGCGCGTCGCGGAGCGGCGGCTCTACTATCAGGCGCTGATCAATTCGTTGGTGCTGGGCGCGTGGACGGGTCTGTTCAGCCTGCTGATCGGCCTACCGCTCGCCTGGGCGGTCGCGCGCACGAACACCCCCGGCCAGGGCTTCCTCAAGCTGACTGCAAGCCTGTCCTATCTGACGCCGCCCTTCCTGACCGCCATCGCCTATGTCGATCTGTTCGGGCCGAACTCCGGCCTGCTCAACAAGTTCGTGCGCGACACGCTCGACCTGCCGTTCCTGGTCTTCAACATCTTCAGCATGTCGGGACTGGTGTTGGTCACCGTGCTGCACACCTTTCCCTTCGTCTATCTGCTGGCGGTCAGCGCCCTCGAATCGGTCGACGCATCCTACGAGGAATCGGCGCAGATCCTCGGTGCCGGCACCTGGCGCACCGCGCTGCAGATCACGGCGCCGCTGGTGGCGCCGGCCGTGCTGTCGGGCACGCTGCTCGCCTTCGTCAATGCCATCGCGCTCTTCGGCTCCCAGGCGATCATCGGCATTCCCGGCCGCATCTACACGTTGCCGACCCGCATCTATGCCCTGTTCGATTACCCGCCGCAGCACGGTCTCGCGGCGGCGCTGTCGCTCGTCTTCGTCGCCATCACGGTGCTCGCCCTTGTGCTCCAGCGCGCCTATCTTGCCCGGCGCTCCTACGTCATTTTGGGCGGCAAGGGCAGCCGGCCGCAGCGCATCGATCTCGGACGCTGGCGCTGGGCCGTGTTCGGCTTCGGCGTTCTGGTCTTCATCGTCGCGATCGCGGCACCCTACTTCGCGCTGATCACGACGTCGCTCGTCAAATCGGTCGGCCTGTCGTTCTTCGACAATTTCACGCTGGTGCATTATCGCTTCGTGCTGTTCGAGTATGACGTGACGCAGCGCGCCATCGTCAATTCGCTGCTCCTGGCGTCGGTGGCTGCGACACTCGCGGTTCTGATTGGCGGCATCATCGGTTGGATCGACCTGCGCACGACGGCCTGGGGACGCAAGCTGCTGGACTATATCTCGCTGGTGCCTCTGGGGTTGCCCGGCATCGTCATGGCCGTGGCGCTGATCCAGTTCTGGCTCGCCACGCCGTTTCCGCTCTATGGCACGCTGCTGATCCTGCTGCTCGCCTATGTGGCGCGCTACATCCCGCTCGGCGTGCGGGCAGCCAATGCCGCGCTGCGCCAGGTCGACGGCTCGCTCGAGGAGAGCGCGCGCATTCTCGGCGCCTCGTGGGGGATGACCGTGAGGCGCATCACCTTTCCGCTCATTCGATCCGGACTTCTGGCCGGCTGGGTGCTGGTCTTCGTGCCGGCGATCCAGGAGCTGAGTGCGTCCATCCTGCTGTTCAGCTCGAGCTCGATCACGGTCGCGGTCGCCGTCTATAACCTCTATGAGACCGGCTATGTCGAGCCGGTCGCCGCGTTGGCGATCATCAACATGATCATCATCGCGCTGGCGGTCTGGTTCGCGGACGCCTTCGGCCGTGCCGCCGGACCGCGACCTTCGACCATGCAATAGCTCCAACGATGGCGCGCATCCAGATCAAGGGGCTGACCAAGCGCTATGTCGAAGGCGCCATGGCCGCCATCCACGACCTCAACCTGGAGATTGCGGACAATCGTTTCGTCACCCTGCTGGGGCCGAGCGGTTGCGGCAAGACCACGACGCTGCGCCTGATCGCGGGCTTCGTCACGCCCGATGCCGGCACGATTGCCGTCGACGGCGTCGTGTTGTCCTCGGCTGATGCCGTCGTGCCGCCGGAGCGGCGCGGCATGGGCATGGTGTTCCAGAACTATGCGGTCTGGCCGCACAAGACCGTGTTCGAAAACATCGCGTTCGGTCTGGAGGCGCGCCGCACGCCGTCGAGCGAAATCGCAGGACGCGTTGCGCGCATGCTCGAGCTGGTCGGGCTTGCCGGCTTCGAACGGCGCCTGCCGAGCGAGCTCAGCGGTGGACAGCAGCAGCGCGTGGCGCTTGCGCGCAGCCTGGTCGTCGAGCCGGGCATCCTGCTGCTCGACGAGCCGCTCTCCAATCTCGATGCCAAGCTGCGCGAGCGCATGCGCAGCGAGCTCAAGGAGCTGCAGCGCCGCACAGGCGTCACTTTCGTCTATGTCACTCATGACCAGGCCGAAGCGCTGGCTCTGTCCGACGAGATCGCCGTGATCGAGGGCGGGGTGCTCCAGCAATTCGGTCCGCCCCGCCAGGTCTATGCCCGGCCGGCCAACCGCGGCGTTGCCGATTTCATGGGTCAGATCAATTTTCTGCCAACGCGGATCCTCGCCGTATCGGGCGAGACGGCGCGGGTCGTCGTCGATGGCGGCTTGGAATTGGCGGTGCACCTGCCCGCGGGCGCGCCTGCGGAATTGGCAACCGGTTCCGAAGTCGATCTCGCCGTTCGGCCGGAGAACGTGCGTCTGGCGGAATCGGGTCCGCACGAGCGCCCTGGGGCGCTCACGGGCCGCATCGCCGATGTCACCTTCCTCGGCAACGCCAATGAGTATGTCGCCACCGTCGCCGGGGGCACGCGCTTGCGTGTCCAGACCCATCCGAGCCAGCAATTTGCCGTCGGCGATTCGGTCACGGTAGAGTTCGATCCGACGGAATGCACGATCTTCAAACCGGCGGGCCGATAGGCCTCTAACCGGCAGGAGGAGGATTCATGGCGAGCAAGCGAATGGCTGCGCGGCGCAAGGTCAGGGTCGGGCCGAAACGTGCGAAGGCAGCGGCGCGGACACCAGCGGCGCGCAAGACGCCGGCCCGCAAGGTTCCGGCCCACAAGGCTACGGCCCACAAGGCTACGGCCAAGGCCTCCTCGGCGGTGGTCGGCCGCGCACACTGGACCAATAAGGGCGACGTGAAACTCTACCTCTGGGAGAAATGCGTCGGCTCGCCAGCGCGCGCCAAGGGCATCGTGCTCTTCGTGCACGGCTCGTCCATGGCATCGACGCCGACCTTCGACCTGAAGGTGCCGGGGCGCCCCGATTCCTCGGTCATGGACTGGTTCGCCAAGCGTGGCTACGACACCTGGTGTGTCGACATGGAGGGCTATGGCCGCTCCGAGAAGAGCCGCAACAACAACGCGCCGATCTCCCAAGGTGCCGACGATTGCCACGCCGCGGCGACCTATATCCGCAAGCTGCGCGGCAACAAGCCGCTGCTGGTTTATGGCATATCGTCAGGCGCGCTCCGCGCCGCGCTGTTCGCCCAGCGCTATCCCGGGATGGTCGGCCGCCTGGCGCTCGACGCCATGGTGTGGACCGGCGAGGGCAGCCCGACGCTCGAGCAGCGCCGCAAGCGGCTCGACGAGTTCCGGGCGACCAACCGCCGGCCGATCGACAAGGCGTTCGTCTACAGCATCTTCAACCGCGATCATCCCGGCGCGGCGGAGGATCGTGCGATCGAGACCTTCGCCGACGCGATCACGGCGCTCGACGATTCGGTGCCGACCGGCACCTATGTCGACATGTGCGCGCATCTGCCGGTCGTCGACCCGGAGCAGATCACGGTGCCCACCATCGTCATGCGCGGCCAGTGGGACGGCATCGCCTCGGTCGAGGATCTTCTCGACTTCTTCCGGAAGCTGCCCAATCCGGACAAGCAGTTCGTCTTCATGCCCGGCATCAGCCATGCGAGCTTCCAGCAGAAAAACTACAAGATGGTCTATCACATCCTGCATTCGTTTTTCTCTCAGCCGGCTCCCGTTTATCGGGGCTGAGGACGGCCACCACGGCGGCCGACGCGTCGCTCGCCGTCTATGATCGAGACTGACACGGACATCCCTCATCTGGGGGATGTACCGCCTTCACGACAACCCTAGATTGCCCCCGCAAACCTTCATCGACTGAGGTTTGGGAGACACGCGCCAGGCGCGGATAGGGGGCAACATGAAGACCAATTCAGCAATCCTGACTGTGCTTGTGATCGGGCTGTCGAACTTGGCCGGCTGTGCGTCACAGCCAGGCGATACCGTCGGCTTCGGCAAAGTCCAGACCGCCAGTACCGATCAAATCGGACTTCAGCTCACGCGCTACATTCACGTGCGCGACGAATGGGATGACGAAGCTTCTGCCGTGCAAGTTTCGGAAGGCAGCAAGAGCAGCCAACGCCTCAGAAGCGCTGTCGCGCAGCGCTTGCCGAATGCACAGAATTACACGCTCACGGATTTCTATGTCCGCGCCGTCATCGATGGCGACTTCGGCAGCCCGGGTTCCGGCCGGATCCGCGACTACGAGCTGGAGCGCAGGAACGCCGTGCTACGGCTGTTGTGGGGCCGGTCGATCTCATCGACGCTCGTGGCCAAGGTGAGCCTCAGCGATCCGGTGGTCGAGGCCACGGTGCCGCTGGCGACGCTCAGCCACCAAAGTACCCACTCGGTCGGCGAGACATGGGTGACTGAGCTGGATTGGAACGCGTTCGTGACCCCGTATTTCCGCGTCAATGCGGAAACGGCGATCAATGTGCGACTGGAATACAAGCATACCGAGGTCACGTCCTCCCAGGCGATCGGTCTTGGATTCAGCATCGCGCGCGATGCGGCGAAGGCGTTCCTTCCGGGCACGAACCTCGTCACTGCGCTCAGCCGCGACAACGTCAACCGGCGCGCGCAATTCATCGAGCAGACGATCAGCAAGCTGTTCTCCGATAGCGTCACCGAAGTTGCCAAGCTCTCGCACAACGCCAGCGAATGGAAACCGGGCAAGGGCATCGTCGTTTCGCTTAAGTTGGACAGCACCACCTCTGCAAACGGAACGCCTGACCAGCTCGCCTCGGCCGGCAAGTGGACGGTCACGCTGTCGAACCCGCGACCATCGATCTTTTCGGACATCGAGATCTGCAAGGCGGATACTCTGCCGCGTTGCCGGCCGACCCCCGAATCGGCGATTAGCGCGGCCTACGCGTCGATCTCGCCCGCGCAGGTGCTCAACTATGTGCTCGACAACAATGTCACGATCGCAAAGCACATCCAGAGTCAGGCCTGGCACAAGGATGCGGTGATCGGCTTGGCGTCGGGATATGCGTCGGACAAGTTCCAGACCTATTGCAGCAACGTGGTCAACGAAATGTACAGTCAGCTTCTCAATCACACGGATGCGGTCGCGGTCGTGTGGTCGTTGGTGAGAGCCGGCTATGTTCCCAATGTGGTTTGGGCCCAGCACAACCCGGCCTGCAATGTTGCAGCGAATGCCCTTTCTGCGACCGGGCTGGCCACTCGCTGATCGTCCATAGTCCGCCTCCCTCTGGCACGCGCGCATCAACCTGATAGACTGGCCCGCCTCGAGGTGGCGGGTGAGGAACGATGCGCGCAGTTGTGCTCTACGAGCATGGTGGTCTCGACAAGCTGATCTACGAGTCCAACTACCCCGACCCCAAGCCGGGGCCGGGCGACGTGATCCTGCGCGTGCGCGCCTGCTCGCTGAACTATCACGACGTGTTCACGCGTCGTGGCATGCCCGGCATCAAGCTCAACCTGCCGGTCATCGTCGGCATCGATCTCGCCGGTGACATCGCCGAGATCGGGCCCGAGGTCACGGGCTGGAAGAGCGGCGACCGCGTGCTGCTCGATCCGATCAACCGAGTCGAGGGCGGCCTGACCGGCGAGATGCGCGACGGCGGGCTTGCGGAGTATGTCCGCGTCCGCCACCACCAGCTCATCCGCCTCGACCCGGCCGTCAGCTACGCGGCGGCGGCGGCGTTGCCGACGGCCTATGGCACGGCCTACCGCATGATGCTGCGCCGCGGTCAGATCCGCGCCGGCGAGAAGGTGCTGATCCTCGGCGCCTCGGGCGGCGTCGGCACCTGTTGCGTCCAGCTCGCCAAGCAGGCCAGCGCCTATGTCATCGCGTGCGCATCGAGCGAGGAGAAGATGACGCGGCTCAAGGAGCTCGGCGCCGACCACCTGATCAACTATGTCCAGGAGGATTTCGTCAAAGCCTGCCATGCGCGCTACGGCCGGGCGCGCGTGCGTCATGCCGCGCAGCGCGGCGCCGAGCAGGGCGGCATCGACGTCGTCGTCAATTTCACGGGCGGCGACACCTGGACGCGCAGCCTGCGCGTGATGCGCGCGGACGGGCGCCTGCTGACGTGCGGCGCGACCGCGGGTTTCGACCCGCCCGAGGATATCCGCTACATCTGGACCTTCGAGCTCAATATCATCGGCTCAAATGGCTGGTCGAAGGAGGATATCGAAGCTCTGCTCGAGATGATCAAGGCAGGCACAATGATCCCCGTGATCGACAAGACCTATAAGCTCGAAGAGGCGCGCGAGGCCATGCGTGCGCTCGACGAGCGCACGGTGTTCGGCAAGGTGATCGTGGAACCGTAGATCCCATGCCCGAAGACATCGCCGACAAGATCCGCCGCTATCTTTCCTCCGGCGCGTTCCAGAAATTCCTCGGCATCGAGCTCGTCTCGTGCGATGCGCAGGCGGGCGCCGTCGAGATGCGCCTGCCGTGGAAGGCAGAGTTCGAGCGCGGCCCCGGCACCAAACAGTGGCATGGCGGTCCGATGGCGGCGCTGATCGACATCGTCGGCGACTTTGCCCTCATCGCCATGCTCGGCCGTGCGCTGCCGACCATCAACCTGCGCATCGACTATCTGCGGCCGGCGATCGATACCGATCTCTTTGCCTCGGCGCGCACGCTGCGTGCCGGCAAATCGGTCGGCTTCGTCGACATCGAGCTCAAGGACAAGACGGGCAGGGTGGTCGCGGTCGGACGCGGCGCCTATTCGACCCTGCCACCCCAGCCATAACCAGGACGAACCATGCCGAAACATCTGACTGGCATCGATCACTGCGTCATTCTCGTGCGCGATCTCGACGCTGCGGCAGCGACCTACCGCAAGCTGGGGTTCACGCTGTCGCCCCGCGGCTTCCACAGCGCGCATATGGGGTCGGCCAACCACACGCTGATGCTGCAGGACGACTATTTCGAGCTGCTCGGCATCATCAGCCCGACCGACCACAACAAGAAGTGGCGCAACCATCTCGACCAGAACGGCGAAGGGCTGACCGCCATCGCGCTCGCAACCGACGATGCCGACAAGGCGTGCCATGAAATTCGTGACATGGGCATGACCGCGACCGACCCCATCGCCTTCTCGCGCCCGGTCGATCTGCCTGGCGGCGGCAAAGCCGAGGCGGCGTTCCGCGTCACGCAGTTGCCGCCCGGAAGCTTTGCCGGCGCCGAGGTCTTCGTGTGCGGACATTTGACGCGCCAGAACGTCTGGCTGCCGGTCTTGCAGGACCACGCCAATACGGCGCAGGGGCTGGCGGCCGTGATCATGGCTGCGGCTGACCCGGAGAGAGCGGCGCAGGCCTGGACACGCGTCTTCGGCAAGGCGGCGGTCAGCCCGATCGAGGGCGGGCTCGCGGTGAAGATCGGCAAGACGCCGCTCGAGATCATCACGCCGACCCGCGCGACCGAGCGCTACGTCGGCGTGGCGCCTGGGCGGCTCGAGCGCGATCGGCTGCTCGGGCTGGCCTTCCGCGTCAGGGACCTGGCCAAGGCGCGGGCGTCGATCGACATGGGCATCCGGACGGTCAAGATCGGGGACAGCGTGATTGTCGCACCTCGTGAAGCTTGCGGCACCCTGATCGAGTTCGGAGCTTAAGTCGCGAGGCCTCGTCCAGAGGCGTGGAACCGTCGAATGAGGTGGAAACTCTCGATTTGCGTGCCACCATAACGGGCATACACTGTCGGTGCTGTACGAGAACTGGCTGCTGGCGGAGGGGGCTATGTTCACGCTCATCAATTCTTTGCTCGACAGTGCGGTCCGAAGCACGATCTCCCTGCCTGTCGTCAGATCGGCAATCGGTGTCGGGGCCTCGTCAATTGAAGACGAGGATTTCGTGGAACAACTCGAAGAGGTCCGGCGGCTCAAGAAATTTCTTGTTTCTCAAAAGATCAGATTCGCCGACAGCGACATCAAAAACATCGATCTCGGACCACTGAATAACTTGAAATATCACAGATACGGGAGGAGCCCCGAGCAGTCGGAGTGGCAGCTTCTCGACGAAAAAATGTCAGTGCTGGCCACCTACCTCGACGATGACTTGCGGCGAAAGATCAGAATTTGGGAATTGGGTAGATACTTCGGCGGCATGCCTCTTGGCTTCTTGATCTGCGCAATCGTCGCTGTGGGCATCGGATTCTTTTTTCCGGCGCCATTCACGACGCCTGCGGACAAATTGTCGCTGCTGGAAAAATCGCCGCTGTTCATTTCCGTGGTTCTATGGAGCATTGCGCTTGGCGGTCTCGGCGCCTGTGCGTTCCTGACGACAACTTTGCTGGGCAGCTCGAAATCTCAATCCGGAACCACCAAATCGGAGGCAGTCGCCGGCGTCGAAGACGTCGACATCACGGACACCAGCCTGGTCAACGCACGCCTCGTGGTTGGCATCCTGTTTGCGTTCATCCTGGGATTTCCATTCTCGAGCGCGTCGCTCAGGTTCGTTCTCGATAAGATGTTCGAGGGCTATCTCCACATGGAATTCAAGAGTACCGATCTGGCGATGATGATCATTCCATTCCTCATGGGCTTCAGCACGAGCATCGTCTTGCTCATTTTGGAACGCATCGTTACGTCAGTCAAAAGCCTGTTCGGAATCTCGGGAGCGAAGTAGCTCGTCGGCCAAGCGAGGCGTCACGATCTCTTGTGGTAGTGCATGGCGCCGTAGCTCTGGTCGGTCGGGTTGATCTCCATCATCGTCACGTCCATGCGGTCGGGCGCCGAGAGCACGAAGACGACCGCGTCTGCGATATCCTCGGGCTCGAGGCAGCGCAGTCCGCCATAATAGCGCTCCTCGGCCGCCGTCCTGTCGTCCATCATCTGCAGATGCATGCCCGATTTCACGCGGCCAGGCGCGATCTCGGTGACGCGCACATTGGAGCCGTGCAGATCGTAGCGCAGCACCTTGGTGAAGCTGTGCACGGCCGCCTTGGTCGAGCCATAGACGGGAATGCCCGGGGAGATCTCGAGTGCCGCCATCGACGTGATGTTGACGATGTGGCCGCGCTTGCGCGCCTTCATGCCCGGCGCCGTCGCGGCGAGACAGTTGACGACGCCCTCGACGTTGATCGCGAGCAGCCGGGCGACATGCTCGGCCGAGGTCTCGTAGACCGCACCGGCCGGCGCCAGCACGCCCGCATTGTTGATCAGCACATCGACCGGCATCGATCCGAACGCCTTGAGGATGGCGGCGCGGTCGGCCACATCGATCGAATGGGCGACGCAGCCCGTCTCGCGCGCCAAGGCCGCGAGGTCCCCGGCCGAGCGCGCGACGGCATGAACCTCGAGACCCTTGGCGCGGAGCTTGCGGACGGTGGCGGCGCCGATGCCGCGGCTGGCGCCGGTGACGACGGCGATCTTGTAGTCGGTGAGCGACATGGGGCCTCTTCGGATGCGTTTCCAACCGGGCGGGACATGTTCTAGGCTCACCGAGCATAACCTGGAGTGCCGGCATGGCCAGCCAGTTGATTCAGTGCGAGCGCAGGGGTTCGGTGGCGGTGATCTGGCTCAACCGGCCGGCCAAGCGCAACGCGCTGACCACGGCGATGATGTGGCGGCTGGGCGACCTGGTGCGCGAGCTCGGGCGCGACCGGCGCGCCCGCGTCATCGTCATTGCCGGCAAGGGTCCGCACTTCTCGGCCGGCGGCGACATGGGTGAGATGCTCGGCTTCTCCGCACTCGACGCCGATCGCTCGATCAGCGCCTGGCAGGACAATCTCGAGATCATCGAGCGCTCGCCCAAGCCGGTCATCGCCGCCGTACACGGCGCGGCCTTCGGCGGCGGCACGGAGCTGGCGATCGCTTGCCATATCAGGGTCTGCGCCGACGACGCGCGCTTCGCCCAGACCGAGATCGCGCTCGACCATCTGCCCGGCGGTGGCGGCACGCAGCGCCTGCCGCGCCTGATCGCGCTCGGCGCCGCCTATGAGCATCTTCTTCTCGGCCAGCCCATTCCCGCGGCCGACGCCTATCGCCTCGGTCTCGTCAACCATGTCTGGCCGCGGGACGAGCTGATGGAACGCACCATGGCGCTTGCGCAGCGCATTGCCAGGCGCGCGCCGACAGCGGTGCGCTACACCATGGAGGCGGTGCGCGCCGGGCTGATGGCGCCGCTCGAGGTCGGCATGCGCATGGAGCGCGCCATGGCGGCGCTGGTCGGCGACTCGCGTCCTGCACGCAAGGGGCTCGAGGAATTCTTCGGCAAGGGCCGCCGCGCCGAGGCGAAGCCTCGGCCAGTGCGCAAGGCGCGGCGTCGCAAACTGAGGTGACGGCCATGGCCGCCTTCTCTCAGGGCACGCCGCCCGGCATCGGTCTCGATCGTTTTTTCCGCTATCCCGCGATCCGTTGGCGCGACAAGGTCGCGGTCATCGATGATGCCGGCCAAGTGACCTATGGCGAGCTGGATGCGCTCGCCGACCGCGTGCTGGCGGCGCTCGGCGCGGCCGGCGCCCGGCGCGGCGACCGGGTGGCGCTCATTCTGCCCAATGGCATTCCGTTCCTGATCATCGAGATCGCGATCATGCGCGGCGGCATGGTCAAGGCACCGCTCAACATCCGATTCCATGCCGACGAGGTGCTCTACGCGCTCGCCGATTGCCAGCCAACCATTGTCTTCGCGCGGCCGGACTATGCGCAGCGCATCTCGGCCGTGCGCACGGCGCTGCCGTCGCTCAAGTCCGTCTTTGCCGTGGGCGGTGATGCCGAAGGGTGCCTCAGCTTCCAATCCGCGGTGCAGACAGAGGCGGCGCCCGCTCGGCCCGTCGCATATGGCGACGATGATCCGATCCTGATTCGCTACACGGGCGGCACGACCGGCCGCCCGAAGGGCATCGTGCACACCCATCGCAGCTACGTCTCGGTCCTGCTCGATGTGCTGCGCGAGAACAGGCTGGCCGAGAGCGACGTGTCGCTGCATCTTGGCCATCTCAGTCACGGGCTCAATTACATGTGGCCCGCCTACGCAGCGGCGGGCTCGACCCAGATCCTGCGCGAGAAATTCGACCCGGCACGGGTCTGGCGCGATCTCGCGCGTTACCGCGTAACCTGGGTCTACATGGTGCCGACCATGATCCACATGCTGCTCGACGCCGACGACGGTACGGCCGACGTTTCGGCGCTGCGAAGTTTCATGTACGCCTCGGCGCCCATGCCGGTGCCGTTGCTGCGCCGCGCGCTCAAGCGCTTCGGCAATATCTTCACACAAGTCTATACTCTGTCGGAGTCGCCCGTCATCACGACCATGCTGCACCCGCACGAGCACGTCGAGGACGAATGCGAGTTCGGCCCGCGGCTCGGCTCGATCGGCCGCGAAATCGTCACCATGGAGCTGCGCCTGATCGATGACGAGGGCGGGGACGTGGCCCCGGGCGAAGCCGGCGAGATCGCCGTGCGCAGCGGCAACAACATGGCCTATTACTGGAACCTGCCGGAGGAGACGGCAACGACGCTGGTCGACGGCTGGCTGCACACCGGCGACATGGCGCGCCGGGCGAAGGACGGGTTTCTCTACCTAGTCGACCGCAAGAAGGACATCATCATCACGGGTGCGCTCAACGTCTGGCCCAAGGAGGTCGAGGCGGTCATCGAGCGGCATCCGGCGGTCGCGCAGGTCGCCGTGGTCGGCGCTCCGGACGAAAAGTGGGGCGAGAAGATAGTCGCCTATGTGGTTCGGCGTCTGGGCGAAACGGTCACAGCGGAAGAGCTGGTGGATCTGTGCCGGGATCATCTGGCTGAATACAAGAAGCCGCGCGCTGTTCATTTCATCGACTCCATGCCAACCACACCGGTGGGTAAGGTCTCCCGCCTGGCGCTCAGGAAATTGGCGCGCGGCGAGGGATGAATTGGTCAGGAGCTGGCGGATCTCGGTTGGCGCGTTCCGGGTGGCCGTCCGGAAACGCGATGCCCGCCTGGGCCCCTGTCAGTAGCGCCCGGTTTGCCGCAGCTTTTGGATGCGGCGTTCCGTTCGTACCCGAATCTGGACTTCGCGGAGCCAGATCTCGATCATCATGCGGACGACGGCCGATTGCGCCTGCACGCGCATGAAGTAGGCCTCGTCGCAGTCCCAATCCGGCATGGCGCGCCCGCATTCGAGGATCTCAGCACGAGGTGGGGTGGCGACGTTCATCATCTCGGCTTTCCTTGCTCGCTTGGGCATTCGATCTTGATCCGGCATTCCCGCTCTGACGGTCGTTCGATCAGTTGTCGTTGGTGGCTAGACTGAGGCCGCGCGCTTGGCGCGCCTGCGGCAGGCGGCGCATCAGCGATTCAGCGATGGCGCCGACGAGGACGAGGATGGCGACGGTGACGGCAAAATAGCCAACCGCGTCGTAGGGGATGAGATCGGGCATGGCGTCCTCTCTTGTTTCTCCTGTTCATGTTCATTTCACCCCATGGCTGCGAATGGGCGATGACGACGCTGTAAACGGCATGAAAAATATGGACGGGAGGCGGATCGTCGGCGGGTCTGGTTAACGGCCTTCAAGTCACTGGCGGAGTTGATAATTTTGGGCTAAATCTTGGTCGAGCGGACCATGGACAAGGCGGCCAAACCCCCAGGGCGCGAGCGGGTCCTCGTCGTCGAGGACGAGGCGGTCACGCGCGACCTGTTGACCACACTGCTGGCGGCCGAATTCGAGGTCAGCATGGCCGCCAACGCCGCCGAAGCGCGCGAGCGCCTGAGCCGGAACCAGCCCCTGATTGTCCTGCTCGACCTCAACCTGCCCGATGGCGACGGCCTCGCCCTGGCCAGGGAGGTGGGGGCTCGATCGGGTATCGGCATGATCATGGTGACGGCGCGGACGGACGAGATCGACCGCATCGTCGGTCTGGAGGTCGGCGCCGACGACTACATCACCAAGCCGTTCAATCCGCGCGAGCTGCTCGCCCGCGTCAAGGCGCTGGTGCGCCGCATGCGCGGCGCTGCAGGCGGAAAGCCGGCGGGCGCCGGTGCCGGCAGCGTGCTGCGTTTTGAGGGCTGGACGCTCGACATGGGGGGCCGGTCCCTGCACAACGCCCAGGGCCAGGAGGTCTACCTCACCCGCGCCGAGTTCGACCTGCTGGCCACGCTGGCGGGGCGCATCGGTCGCGTGCAGACCCGCGACCAGCTGCTCGACGCAGTGGCGGGGCGGGGCCCCGACCCGCTCGATCGTACAATCGACGTGCTGGTCGGCCGCGTGCGCCGCAAGATCGAGAACGATCCGAAAGTGCCCAAGCTGATCGTGACCGTGCCCGGCTACGGCTACAAATTCGCGAGCTCGTCGGCCAACTAGTGGTTTGGTTCTTACAAATGAGTCCTAAACTGAAGACACGCCTCGTGGTGAGCCTCGGGCGAAGCCCGGTTCGCCCTGGTACGAACCACGAGGCCCTCGCCGCTCGAAAGACACTTGCCTGAAAGCGGCTGAGACACTGAGGCGGCCTCATGGTTCGACAGGCTCACCATGAGGCGTATGGGACCCAAATGTTTGACTCGGACCACTAGACTCAGCAGGCGGCGACCGGTGCCGTGCCACGCGCCGCTGGCTCACAACAAAGACAGCAGGACACCGAGGGGCGTTTGCCAGGATCCCCCGGCGCCTTCGCCTTGACGGCGGTGCGCCGCGCGGCCCGGGTGGCTGGATCGATCTCACCTGGATGCGCGCCATTCCGTTCGCCATGTCGCCATGGCATCGAGCGCGGGTTCGAGCGCCTCGGTCACGCAATCGATGTCGCTTTGTCGTGGCGCTGGGGGCGCATTGCGGCATGCGCGATCGAGTATGTCGGCGGCATGCGCAAGATGCGCGGCACCAAAGCTCGCGGCGAGTCCGGTCAACTTGTGCGCCTCATAGGCAACGCCGGACAAGTCTCCGGCGCGCCATGCAGTCACCATGCGGCCGTTCAGCACGGGCAATTCGGCAGCCGCCCGGTCGAGCAGGCGCTCGAGATCGGTGGCGCTGACCGAAGCGGCCATGTCGTCGAGCAAGGACCGATCGAGGATCGCCACCCCGCCCGGCTGCCCTTTTTCCGCCTTCGTCTTTCGACCATGTGTCACGACGCACCGGGGGGCTGCGCCTGAGACCGAGTCAGAATCCCGACATCTGCTGGGGCAGATAGGTGGTGAGCCAGGGAAAGAGCACGACCGCAAGCAAGGTCAGAAGCTGGCAGACCACGTAGGGCGCCACGCCCAGACACATGTCCTTGTACGTGATCTCGGGTGGCGCAATCGATCTCAGATAGAAGATCGACGGCGCCATGGGCGGCGTCAGATACGAGGTCTGGATCATGATCACCATCATGACCGCAAACCAGATCGGGTCGATCTTGGCCAGCGCGATCAGGGGCAGGAAGATCGGCAGGCAAATGAGAACGATGGAGACCCAATCGAGAATGAAGCCGGCCAGGAACACGATGCCGAGGCAGATGAAGATCACCATTCCCTTGCCGAGTCCCAGATCGGCCACCACGGTCGCGACCAACCTCTCGCCGCCGAGCACGCGGAATACCGAGGTGAACATCGTGCCGCCGACGACGATCAGCATGATCATGCAGTTGATCAGGATGGTCCGGCGCAGCGTGTCGGTGATGACCGGCCAGCTCAGCCTCCCATAGGCGGCGGTCAGCAGCACGGCGCCGATCGCGCCGACCGAGGCAGCCTCGGTCGGCGAGGCGACGCCCCAGAGGATCGAGCCCAGCACCGCGATGATCAGCAGCGTGGCCGGCACCAGACCGGTCACGGAGATCATCAGTTTCTCACGGAAATTGGCGTTGCGCTGCTCGGACGGCACGGGCGGCCCGTGCTCGGGCCACAAGAGGCAGCGAACGATGATGTAGATCAGGAAGGCTGCGACCATGAGCAGACCGGGAAGGACCATGGCCGCCAGCAGCTTTCCGACCGACATGTTTGCGACCGACGCGTAAATCACCGCAACCAGGGACGGCGGGATCATGGTGCCGAGCGAGCCGCCGGCGCAGATAGTTCCCGCGATCAGATCCTTGTTGTAGCGGTACTTCAGCATGACCGGGATGGCCATGACGCCGATCACCACCTCGACCGCGCCGACGATGCCGGTCGACGCCGCGAAGATGGCGCTCATGGAGATGGTCGCCAGCGCCAGTCCGCCCGGCAGCCGGCCGAGCCAGAGCTGCATGGTCTGGAACAGGCGTTCGGCGATGCCGGATCGCTCGAGGATGCAGCCCATGATGATGAAAGGCGGCACCGCCGACAGCAGGAACTGCTGGGCCGTCTGCAGGATCATGCCGGAGAGTTGCGTGCCGACGACGTTGGGGCCGAAGGCTTGCAATCCGAAGACGAAGGCGGTGGCGAGCAGCGAGAACGAGATCGGTATGCCCAGGAAGACGAGCACGAACAGCGACACGAACATCAGGACGGCAAGCGTCTCTGGCGCCATGGCCGTTTCCTAGGCTTGCACGTGCTCGCCTGCGCCGGGCGGGCGCACGGCCTTGGGGTCGGCCAGGCCGATGGCGTGGCGGATGCTTTCCGCAATCACCTGGATGCCCAGGCCGAAGATGCCGATCGTGATGCCGGCATAGAACGGCCAGACGATGGGCTCCCACGCGCTCATCGTTTCGAGCTCGCGGCGAACATAGGCGCGCATCGCCTTGCTCGCCTGCGAGCTGCCGACCATCCAGATCAACGGCAGGAACAGGCAGATATAGAAGGCAAGGTTGATCAGGTGCTGCAGTCGCACTGGCAGCCGCGTCGACAGGAAATCGATCCGGACATGGGCGTTCATGCGCAGCGTCCAGGCCGCGCCGAAGAGGAACAGCGTGCCATTGGTCATGTAGGTGAGGTCATTTGCCCATAGGGTCGGCGCGTTGAAGCCGTAGCGGACGATGACCTCGTACATCATGATCAGGATCATCACGGCCGTCTGGGCCATGGCCACGACCGCGAGCGCATAGCCGACCGCATCGAGCGCGGGCAGAACGCGCGTCAGCAGCGTCGACTTCACTTATGCGATTCCGGGATGCGTCAGATAGGAAGAGCGGGAGGCCGGCGTTCGTCGTGCCGGCCTCCCGTCGATCTCACTGGAAGTTAAAGCGATGATCCATGACCATGTATGGCGACAGCTTGGCCCAACGGTCCTGGAAATCGAACACTGACTTGGCCACGCGCTCCGGCCACGGATTGCCCTCGGTCTTGGCCTTGGCCGCGGCTTCGAATGCCCATTTGCGGCTCGCGTCCTTGACCTTGTTCTTGAAGGTGTCGTCGAGAATGATGATCTCGTTCTTTCCCTTCATCAGCTCCTCGAGGGCGGCGAAATCCTTCATGACGATGGAGTGCAGGCTCTCGTAGGTCGTCAGCTTGGCCGCGACCGCGATCTTGTCCTGGATGTCCTTGGGCAGCGCGTCCCATTTTTCCATCTTCATGACCACTTCGAACGACCAGGCGCCAGCATGGATGCCGGGCATGATGATGTATCGCGCCACCTCCTGGTAACCGAGCGCTTTGTTCTCGCTCGGCATCGAGTACTCCATGGCGTCGATGCCCTTCTTCTCGAGCATGCCGTAGAGCTCGCTGCCTGGCACGACGACCGGAGCGGCGCCGAAGCCATCCTTCAGGATCGCCGCCCAGTTGCCGAGCGTGCGGAACTTCACGCCCTTGAGATCTTCGACGGTGCGAATGGCCTTGTGGCTGTGCGCGAAGATTTCCGACGGCCCTGCACCGAGGATTAGCGAGTGCATCTTCATCTTCTCGCGCCGGTGCTGGGTCAGCATCTGCTGTCCGCCGCCCAGGTAGAGCCAGGGGATGAGCGAATCGACGCCCAGGCCGGACGGGAAGCTGGAGATGATCAGATTGGTCGGGTCCTGTCCGCCGAGAAAAGTCGGCGGCCCGACCGCGATATCGGCGCGGCCGTCTTCGACTGCTTCGTAGATCTTGAAGATCGGCGCGAGCACGCCGCCCTCGAACACCTCGACCTTGACCTTGCCGTCCGTCAGCCGCGCGACATGGGCGGCAAACGGATCGCTGATGTCGGTGTTGTACACGGCCGTCTTGGGCGCAATCGTTGCCATGCGAAAGGTGTACTGCTGCTGCGCGGAAGCGCCGAAGGCCAGGCCAGCGACAGCAACTGCTGCGGCCAAAGGCGCCAAACGACGAATATTCATGTGGGTCTTCTCCCTTCTGTCGTTGCATCCCCGTGAACGTGAAACAGGAGCAGCCGTGGGTTGGCACGGCGTCCCTTCTTTGGCAGGATTACAGCAGAGTTCGACCGCCCCGGAAAGCCGCAGTTCTGCGTGCCGGAAGCAGCAAGGAGAAGCAAATGAAGCGCCGCGAATATCCCGACGGTACGGAGGTGACTGGTTTTTACGTGCGCACCGTCCGGGTCGGCCCGCACGTGTTCGTCGCAGGCACGACCTCGCTCGATCCCCAGGGCAAAATCGTCGGCAAGAACGCGGCCGAGCAGACGCGCGCGACCATGAAGAAGATCGTCGCGGCCCTGAAGCGAGGCGGCGCGACCATGGACGACGTCGTGCGTCTGACCATCTACTGCACGGACATCCGAGACGGCAACGACATTATCGGCGAGATCGCCCGCTTCCAGAAGAAGTCGCGGCCGGCCAGCACGCTGGTCGCGGTTACCGCGTTCGCCAAGACCGGACTGCTGGTCGAGATCGAGGCGACGGCCATCGTCGCGGACAAGTAAGCTTGGGAACAACGCGACGGAGAGGGGCCTGACATGAAGGTCGTCGTACTGGGCTGCGGCATCGTCGGTGTCACGACCGCGTACTACGCGGCGCGCGACGGGCATGAGGTCATCGTCATCGACCGGCAGAGCGGTGCGGCGATGGAGACCAGCTTCTCCAATGCCGGCATGATCGCGCCGGGCCATGCCTATACCTGGGCCTCGCCGCGGGCGCCCAAGATCCTCTGGCAGTCGCTGTTCCGCGACGACACCTCGCTTCGGCTCAAGCTCGTCCCCGATCCGTACATGTGGCTGTGGTGCTGGAAATTCCTCCAGGAATGCACCGCCGAACGCGCCGCGATCAACACGGCGCACAAGCTGCGGCTCTGCCGCTACTCTCAATCCTCGCTGCAGGCGCTGGTGGCCGAGCTCGGCGTCGACTACCACCGCATGACCGGCGGCGCGATCTACATGTACCGGGATCCCGCGCTCTTCGAAGCGGGCGTGCGTAACACCAAGGTCTTGACCGACAACGGTCTCACCCTGAAGCCAATCGATCCCGACAAGGTCGTCGAGCTCGAGCCGGCCCTCGCCAACACCAAGGGACAGATGGCGGGGGCCATCTACTGTCCGACCGACGAGAGCGGCGATTGCCATGTCTTCGCGCAGAAGCTGGCGCAGCATTGCGCCGAGAAGCTGGGAGTCAGGTTCCATTGGAACACGTCGATCCGGCGGATCCATGCCGCAGGCGACCGCATCGAGAAGGTCGAGACCGATCGCGGCGACTTCACGGGCGATGCCTATGTGATGGCGCTGGGCAGCTACGCGCCCAAGGTCGCGCGCGGCATCGGCCTCAGCCTGCCGATCTATCCGGTCAAGGGCTACGCGGTGACGATCCCGATCGGCGGCAAGAACGGCGCGCCGCGGCTGCCGGGCGTCGACGAGCAGAACCTGGTCGCCTGGTCGCGCATGGGCGACCGTCTGAGGCTGACTGCGACTGCCGAGTTCGCCGGCTACGATACCAGTCACAAGCCGGCCGATTTCGCCCACATGCTCAAGGTGGCGCAGGCGCTGTTCCCGGATGGGGCGGAATACGACAAGCCCTTCATGTGGGCCGGCCTCCGGCCGATGACGCCCAAGGGAACGCCGATCCTGGGCGCCTCGAAGCACCGCAATCTCTGGCTCAATGCCGGGCAGGGGCACATGGGCTGGACCATGTCGTTCGGCTCCTCGCGTGTCGTCTGTGACCTGCTGGCCGGGCGCAAGCCTGCGATCGACACGACCGGATTGACCTTGGCCGCTGCCTGATTCGGCCCCATCTTCGTGGTAACCGCAGCCATGCGGTCACGACGAACGGAGGCCGCGTCATGAAAACCACCAACTATCGCGGGCGGGCGATCAAGAATCATCCGCTTCATCCCGAAACGCTGATGATGGGCTACGGCTATTCGCCGGCGCTCTCCGAAGGCGCGCTCAAGCCGCCGATCTTCCTGACCTCGACCTTCGTTTTCGAAACGGCTCAGCAGGGCAAGGACTTCTTCGACGTTACGGCCGGTCGGCGCAAGGTGAAGCCGGGCGAGACATCGGGCCTCGTGTATTCGCGCTTCAACAATCCCAACTTCGAGATTCTCGAGGACCGCCTCGCGCTGTGGGACGATTGCGAGCATGCGGCCGTGTTTGCCAGCGGCATGGCGGCCATCGCGACGGTCATGCTCGCTTTCCTCCGTCCGGGCGACACGATCCTGCACAGCCGACCGCTCTATGGCGGCACCGAGACCTTGATCCGCAATCAGCTCACGGCCTTCGGCATCAATCCGGTCGGGTTCACCGACGGCATCGACCAGGCGCAGATGGCGGAAGCCGCCGAGGAGGCGCGTGGCCATGGGCGCGTCGGCCTCGTCATGGTCGAGACGCCGGCCAATCCGACCAACGGGCTGGTCGATTTGCGCGCGCTGCGCGAGGTGGTCGACGAGATCGGACGCAAGCAAGGCCACCGGCCGCCGATCGCCATCGACAACACGCTGCTCGGCCCGATGTACCAGAAACCGCTGCGGCATGGCGCGGACCTGGCGATCTATTCCCTGACCAAATACGCCGGTGGCCACAGCGATCTCGTCGCCGGCGGCGTCAGCGGCTCCAATGAGCTGGTGCGCGAGATCATCCTGCTCCGTGGCGCGCTGGGCACGCAGCTCGATCCGCATTCCTGCTGGATGCTGCTGCGCTCGCTGGAGACGCTGTCGATCCGCACTGACCGGGCCAACGAGAACGCACGCAAGGTCGCCGAATATCTGCGCGTCCATCCCAAGATCGGCGCCGTGCACTATCTCGGCTTCCTCGATGACAATGACCGGCGCAAGCCGGTCTTCGACCGTCAATGCACCGCACCCGGCTCGACCTTCTCGTTCGAAGTGAAGGGCGGCGAGCGCGAAGCCTTCGCCATGCTCGACAAGCTTCAGGTCATGAAGCTGGCTGTCAGCCTGGGCGGGACCGAGACGCTGATCTCGCACCCGGCCTCGACCACCCATTCCGGCGTGGCGCGCGAGTTCCGCGAGGAGATCGGGTTGACCGATGGGCTGATCCGCATTTCCGTGGGCATCGAAAATCCCGACGACCTGCTCGCCGATGTCGCCCAGGCGCTCGCCTGAGAACGTCAGTCATTTCGACGTCGCGACATACACGCCGTTCCAGTCCGGACCGGGAGGATCGACGCGGAACTGCTCAATGCGCGCGAAATACATCCCATAGAGGACGGACAGGTCGGGCGCCAGATCGCGGCACGCCGCGAAGGCAGCATGGGCGGCTTCCCAATCCTGCCGCCGGTAAGCGGCCAATGCGGCGGCATGCCGGTCGGCCAAGGCGCGAAACTGCGGCGCCGTTGCAAGATCAGGATCGCCACGCAGCGTAAAGATGCGGACGGCCTCGGACTTGCCCTTGACGGCGATGAGGTCGAGCTCGAGCAGGGCGAAACCGGCACTCGCGACGGCCGTGGCCGTGGTCTCACCGACGACGATGCCGACGCCGTAGGTCTTCGACTGCCCTTCCAGGCGCGAGGCGAGGTTCACGGCATCGCCCAATACGGAATAGTCGAAGCGGCGCTCCGAGCCCATATTGCCGACAACGACAGGGCCGGTGTTCAGGCCGATTCCGATGTCGAGAACGAGCGCGTTCCTGCGGCCGCGCGCGGCTTCGGCCGTCAGGCGCTCGTTGAGTGCGCCGAGCGCCTTGAACATGGCGAGTGATGCGCGGCAGGCGTTGACGGCGTGATCGGAATCATCGAGCGGCGCATTCCAGAACGCCATGATGGCGTCGCCGATGTATTTGTCGATCGTTCCGCCGTGGGCCAGGATCACGTCGGTCATCGGCGTGAGAAAATTGTTGATCAGCCTGGTCAGCCCCGCCGGATCGTTCTTGAAGGTCTCCGAGATGGTGGTGAAGCCCCGGACGTCGCAGAACAAGATGGTCAGCGTCTTGGTCTCGCCGCCAAGCTTGAGACGTGATGGGTCGGCCGCCAGCTGCTCGACCAAGGCCGGCGAGAGATAGCGTCCGAATGCCAGCTTGATGCGCCGTCGCTCCGCGCGTTCACGGCCGAAAGCACGACCGCCTTCGCCAAGATAGGCGGCGAATACGGCCAGGGCGGGCAGACCTGGTGGCAACCAGACGCGAGCGCCCGAGAGAAGAAACCAGGATCCCGCGCCGGCGGCGGCGATCAGGCCGAGAGCGATCGCCGAGCTTCGCAGTGGCTGCCACTGCCATTGGCACAGGCTGCCCAGCACGGCAGCAGCCATGATCGCGGCGAGGAGGACGCTCCATGGCGCCTCGGCGATGGCGAGGCCGTGGCGGAGATTGTCGATCATGGTTCCCTGAACCTCGACTCCTGCGGTCAGCTCGCCGGTGGTCAGGGTAAAGGGGGTGGCGAAGGCGTCGGCCTGGCGGGCGCCGGGGTCTGGCGCCGCCTTGACGGCAAGGCCGATGAGCGCCACCCGCCCGCGCAACAGATCGGGCGGCAGGAACTGCTGCGGCGCGAGAGCTTGGTAGTAGGACACCGCAGGGTAGCTGCCTGCCGGACCGAGGAATTGCACGAGGCCCTCGGTTCCGCGCGGTGCGATGGCAATGCCGGCAGCATCGAGCACAACGCGGGCGAAGCTGTCGGCACGCGCCGGCAGCCGACGAAGGACGCCATCGCTGTCAAGCGTGACGGCGGCGATGCCCGTCATCGCGCCGGCCGCCGATAGCTGGGCCAAGGGCTCGACGCGAATGATCTGAGCTGCGTGAGGATCGACGTGAAGGACCTCATCGCCGGCCAAGATCACATTGCCTGCTCGCCGGATTGCGTCGGCGAGGGCGTCGTCGGCGCTGCGCGACGACGGCTCGGCAAACACGACATCGAAGGCAATGACGCGTGCTCCGGCTGTGGACAGGCTGTCGACCAGGGCCGCGTGCAGATCGCGGGGCCAGGGCCATTGCAGACCGATTTCCGCGAAGGAGGGTTCGTCGATCGTGACGAGGACGACGTCGGTCTGATCCAGCTGGGGCGCTGCGAGCGTCGAGTAGAGGTCGAAAATTCGTCGATCGACGGTGCGCCAGAGCTCGAGGAAGGAAAGTCCAGCGAGCCCAAGACAGATGCCAACGACGAGGATGGCGCGAAATGCCACGAGGTTGGCCATCGGCGCAACCGCCATCAGAATCGCAGTCGACCGACGACCAAGAACGCCCGACCCGGCGCGGGCAGGTCGAGCGCCGCATCGTAGCGTTCGTCCAGAAGATTCGTGATGGCGGCGCCGAGTTCGATCCACTTGTCGAGCGGCTGCCAGGTAAGCGTCAGGTCGGTCGTGAGGAAGTGCGGCAGCCGCGCCGTGTTGACCGTATCGGCGGCGCGCGGTCCCGTTATCCGCTCGAGCAGCGTCGCGCGCAGTTGGGACGGATGAACCCAGGTCAGGCCGCCGGAGATTTGATAGCGCGGCACGAGGGCCAGATCTTTGCCGTCATTTCCGTCGCCGGACCGGTTCTCGCTGGCGTTGAACGCCGCGCCGCCGATCAGACCGAAGCCGCCGCCGATCCAAAGGTTCGCGGCCGCGCTCAGGGTATCGATTTGGCCTTGAGCTGCGCTCTGTGTCGTCAGGGCGCCCGGCTCTGGCACCGAGAAGCGATTCAGGTCCTGGCGCGCGACCTGCACGGCGGTGAAAAAACGCAGCGACCATTCGGCGTCCCAGCGCGCAAGGTAGGTTTGGCGGCGCCCACCTTCGGCCAGGCGAGCCGCGTCGGGGACCAGCCCGACGGTAGCCACCGGCGTGAGTGTCGCTCCGATTGGCAGCGCAGCGTCATGGCGCAGCGCTGCGCGCAGCCAATGGCGCTCGGTCACCTGCCATGCGAAGCCGACGCGCGGGCGAGCCAAGGAGTAGTCATCGCTGCCGGATGCATAGTGCTGGCCGAATATGCCGGCTTCCAGCCAAACGCGCTCGGATGCGCGCCATAGCGCATTGGCGTGGAGGTTTGCCGCGAGGCCGGACTGCTCGTCATGGCTGCGTATCGTCGCGACCTCCCCATAGGGAAACGGGACGCCGGGGGCGAGAGCGGGCGTCGAGCCGGTCAGCACCCCGGTCCCGATCGACTGAAACACCAGAGCCTGGCCGTCGGTCGTTGTCCGGAACGGCGAAAACTCGGCGCCGTAGCTCAGGTCGACGTCGCCCACGGTGAACAGGTGGCGCGCCTGGATCAGAGCGGAGTTCTGTTCCACGCGCAGCTTGGCCAACGAGCGCGTGTCGAATTGGGAGGACAAGGCCGGCAACGGGAATGCATCGAGGCCCGGCCCCGGCTGGCCGGCAAACACCAGAGCGGAATCGGGCTGGCCAGTGAAGGGCGTCAGGTCGAACAGCCCCAATGTCTGCTGGACACGGCGGTATTCATCCGGACCGAGAAACTTGACCAGCGAGTACTCGACAGCGGTGAGACCGCGCCCGAATGGATCGGCGTTGCGGTAGAGTTGGGCCTGATGGCGATAGCCGACGCGCGCAAGCAGATGATTGCGCGCACCGAATTCATGACCGAAGCCGATGCTGACGTCGAACGCGGTGTTGCTGTTGGTGTCGTCACGGCTCGCCTGGGCGCGCTGCCAGGGCACGCCTGCCGTGCCGTCGCTCGCAGTCAGCGCGAGCAGCATGCGATCATAGGCGGTCGGCTTGGCGCCGAGGAAGATCGTGCCGGCGCGGGTGCGGTCGTAGGCGTGTTCGCGATCGCCGCCGGTATAGCTGTTCTGGGCCGTGGCGAAATAGGACAGGGGTTGCGGCAGATAGGTGAAGCCCTGAATCTCCAGCGCCTGGGTATGGCTGGAGCCGTGGCCGGGGTCCCCGACAGAGCCGGAAATCGTGACGTCGGTAAATGGCCGCCGAAAAAAGTCGGTGTAGCGCGTGCGGCCCGACACGGCGAGCGGGTCGAGCAGCAGGCCCTGGAAGAACGACGCCTGCACCGCGTCGGTTCTGGCGGCGCGGAAGAAATGGCTGTCGGCCGAGTAGGGATCGAATGACAACTCGCCATAGTAGCCGCCCCAATCATTGAGGCCGAGGTTGGTATAGGCGACGCCGAGCGAGTTGTTGCCACCGCGCGTCGCGGCGAGCTTGATCGCGCCCGTGCCGCCCTGCTGCCGGTGTCTTCGAATGGCCTCGCGGCCGTAGCCGATCGCCTTGTCGGCTTGCGCCTGGTTGATCGCCATGACCGAGCCGATCAGCGGATTCGCGGGATTATTCTCATCCAGCCGGTCCGCATTGCGCAGCGCCTGCTCGGCCCGGTCAAATTCACCCTGCTGATAGTAGGTGACGGCCAGACCGATGCCGGCCTCGGCGAGTGCCGGATTGACCGTGGTCGCGCGCAGAAAGGCGGCTTCGGCGGCCGGCAGGTCGTCCCGCTGGAGCGCCAGCTTGCCATGCCGCGTGTAGGCGACATCCCGCGCCGGATCGATGGCATCGACGGCTGTCAGCTGTTCGGCCGCTTCGGCCAGGCGATATGTTTCGAGCAGGACGAGGACGTAGTTGGTGCGGTGCACGACGTTCTTTGGCGAGTGTCGCATCGCTTCAAGGTAAGCTCTTTCGGCGGCTGGCCGCTCGTCGATGGCGTGGTGGGCGTAGCCGAGCGTGCCCCAGAGATCGGCGCCGTTCGGGTGGATGGCGATGGCGCGCTGGAGCGCCGCGATGGCGCCCTCGGCGTCCCTCTTAATGTGCAGCAGGAAAGACGCTTGGGCGAGCAGAGCTGTCGGTGCCTCGGCATCGACGGCGAGGGCGCGGGACACCGCCGCTTCCGCCTCCGCTCGCCGGTCGAGCGTGGTGGCGATGATCGCCTGGAAAAACGGGAACTCGACTCTTCCCGGAAAGAGGTTTTCGGCTTCGCCGGCGAAGGCCATGGCCGCAGGCAGATCGCCGGCATAGGCCATCAGGTAGGCCTTGACGAGATGAACCAGCTTTTCCCGAGGGTGGCGCGTCTCCACGTCGCGGAAGAGACGTGCGCCCTCATCTGCTCTTGCGCTCAGGATCAATGCGCCGGCGCGCGCCAGTTCGGCCAGGATGCGGCGCCGGCCTTCCAGCCGGGGCGCGGCGCGGCCCAGCAGCTCGGCGGCGCGTTCGAACTGATGGTCCTGAAAGATGAGGAATGCCGTCATGTAGTCGGCAGTGGCCAGCAGGCGCTGGTCGCCGCCCGCGCCCTGGCGTCCAGCCTCGGTCGCGGCTGCAGAGCGCGAAAAGTCGGCGAGGTCGTGCCAAAGCTCGGCGAGGTCGAACCACATGGCTGCCGTGATGGACGTTTCAGGCATGGCGGCGAGCCGCTCGGCCGTTGGACGCCGGCTGATGAACCTCTCCTCCCGCAGCGAAAATGACTTGAGGCCGTCAACCAGGCTCAGGTTGAACAGCATCTGCTGGCGGTCGTTCGGATTGGACAGGATCGTCTTGGTCGGTGCCCGGCCGATCTCGGCGAACGCGATCTCGCCGCGGCTCACCAGGACGCTGCCCGACGGGCTGGTCAATTCAACCGTGCCATCGAGCACGATCAGAGTGGTGCGACCGTCGTCGCCGACCGCGAGCGACCAGTCCGTGCCGCGGATCGCGGCGGTGGCCGATGGAGTCTCGATCCGTACGCCGGCCCCGGCCGGTGTTGCGCGCGACCATGTCGCCCCGCGTTCCAGGCGAAGCGTATTGGCGTTGCCTGCCGAGGGTGCGGCGCGCACGAGCAGGTTGGAATTGCGATGGACGCGCAACTGGGTCCTGTCGGCGAACAACAGAGTGAGCGCGCCGAAGCCGCCGGTGCGCAACTGATCACCAGCCAGCAGCCCTTGCTCCAGCTGTGCAGCGCGCCAATCCGGTGCTTCGACCAGCCTCATCTGTTCGTCGCCTTGGGTGCTGACGATGGTGCCGATGCTCGTCTGCGGACGAGACACTGGCGCGGCACTGAGCGGCGCGGCGATGGTCAGCATGACGGCAAGCGCCGCGGCCACGCCGAATGCACTGCGCGGGTCGGCGGTGGCGATGGCATTCGACAGGTTCGACAACGGCGCGAGTGGCTGACTGCGTCGCGTCACGATACCCCCTGGCCGACCTGATTCCGTGCGCCGCATGAGCTGCGGGGCCAGCAGGGTACCAGCAGTGAGCGCGCCGCGCCATGTCGAGCGCGGTGCCAGACCATGCAGCGGCAACCAAGGCGTGACTTTCAGTGCTTCAATCCGATCAGCTCGGCGGCATTGTCGCCGAGGATGAGGTCTTTCTCGGCGGCGCTGAGGAAGGTGCAGTGCCGGCGCACGTAATCGACGCATTGCTTGTAGGTGCAGAAGCGCTCGACATTGGGCATGTCCGAGCCCCAGATCAGCTTGGCCGCGCCGAACATGTCGCGCAGCTCGCGGATCAGCACTTGCGCTTCCGGATAGGGATAGTCCCAGACGCCGCCCCAGCTGATCGGGAACATGATTTCCATCTGCAGATTGTCGCGCTTGAGGAAGGCGAGAACATCGTCCGGGAACGACCAGCTGCCATTGGACGTCAGATGCGCCACGGACGGGCCCATCACCATCAGGAAGCGATGTTGCGGAAAGCGGCGCACCAGCGCGTCGAAGGCCGCCACATTGCCGAGGTAGCTCGGCTTGTCGTAATTGGGCGTCGATGACAGCTCGAGGAACACGGGCAGCTTGTAGCCGACCACCTTGTCCCAGAACGGCGCGAAATCTGGATGATCGATATTCCGCGTGTAGCCGTGGCGCGACATCTCGTGGGAATAGTAGATGCCCCTGAGGCCGAGCTTGCCGGCGGCGCGGTCGAGTTCAGCCATCTGCTCGGGCCGATGGGCAATCGCCTCGTCGATGTTGAGCAGGCCTGTGAAGCGGTCGGGGTGCAGGTTCTGCGCCAGCGCGTTTTCGTCGTTCATCGCGCCATAGCCGCCACCCGCCTGAAGGATGCAGTGGTCGACCTGGGCGTTGATCATTTGCGCAATCATGAAATCGGGACGGCAGACGATCTCCTGCATGCCCACGGGCATGTACTGTACGAAGTAATCCTCGCCCTCATGGGTGAAGGCGAGTTGGCCATGCCGGCCAACGCGGAAATTGACGTCGGTCAGGCCTGCCCAGGTGTTGTCGTCGGGGCGAAACAGCATGGTCGGCTTGACCTCCTTGCCGTCGCGCGCGCGAAAGGTCTTGGCCGCCGGCCGCGTCACCACCTTCTGCAGGTACTTGAGGTGAATCGCGGCCGACGGATGTCCGCACGACCCCTGCCAGTGCTGGAAGATATGGGCGTGACAGTCGATGATCATGGAAGATTGGTGCCGGATTGGAGAGAGGGACGCAATCACCCCTCACCCCAACCCCTCTCCCTTCGGACAGGGGCTCTACATGATTCCCTCTCCCCTTGAGGGAGAGGGAGGGACCCGTAGCGCAGCTACGGGAGGGTGAGGGGTCGTGCTAGATGAAACTCACGCCGCGCCGAGCTTCTCCATGTGGTGCTTGAACAGGCGGTCCATCTCGCCGTTGACGACGACGAAGGCGCCCCAGAAGTCGAGGAAGGCCTTCCACTCGGGATCGCCGTAGCGCACGGCCCAGGTGTTCGGCCGCTTGTCGATCGGCTGGTCCGGCGCGAACACGGTTGCCCAGGCGCTATTGCGCTTGGCGAACAGGATGACGTCGCTGTCGCCGCTCATCCAGGCGTCCGCCCGCTTGGCGCGCACAGGTTCCGCGCCGAGCGTCACCTGGCCGGTCGTCGTCACCAGCTTCGACTTCGGCCAGATCACGGGGATGCGTGGCTCTTCGCTGGCGCCCGCCGTGATCGAGAAGGTCACGTTCTCGCTGTTGAAGTCGGTCACCGACTTGAACTTCGCCGCATTGTCCTTGTGGATCAGCAGCAGACTGCCCTTGGAGTAGAGCGGACCGACATAGTTGACAGTCAGCGCGCGCGGGATCGTGTAGGTCAGCGACGAGCCGTAGAGATCATAGTCGCCCTTGCGCAGACCGACCGTCGCGTTGGCGAATGTGACTTCCTTGTAGTCAGCCTTGATCTCGAGCTCCTTGCACAGGCGGTCGCACACATCCTTGTAGATGCCGCCCAGTTCGCCGGTCTTGGCGTCCTTGTAGAACCACGGACCGGTCTGCGAGTAGCCGATGCGCAGCACGCCTTCCTTGCGCACCTTGTTCAGTGTGGAGTCCTCGCGGATGCCCGTGTCGAGCACCTGCGCCAACAGTTCGCGTGGCGCGATCGAGACGCCGGCCGCAAGCATGCCCGATGCCGCGCTGAGCGCAGCCGCACCCTTGAGAAATTCGCGTTTGCTGTTGCTGGTCGGTTTGCTCATGTCGCTCTCCCCTGTCCGGTTGGATGCGTGGCGGCGCGGAACCGATGGGTGGCCCCGGGGGATCCGATCCCGAGGTTGCCAAGCGCACCGCGACTAGAACATCATGCACGGTGTATTCAGTTCATCACGTCACCCCAATAGGCGCAAGTGCAGGTCGCGGGGTTTGCGGGCTACGGATCGGGCAGGGGGCCCGCGATGGTTGAGGTTCCGGCCATACGTGTCGTCGAACTGCGCAAGAGCTTCGGCACGCTCGACGTGCTGCGCGGCGTGTCGTTCGACGTTCATCGCGGCAATGTCGTGAGTATGATCGGCGCCAGCGGCTCGGGAAAGAGCACGCTGCTCCGCTGCATCAACCGCCTGGAAACGCCGAGCGCCGGCGAGGTCTATATCGACGGCGAGCCGATGGGCGCGCGTGTTGGTGCCAATGGCCAGAGCTCGGCGCGGCCGCTGGTCGAGATCAACCGCATGCGGCGCGATCTCGGCATGGTGTTCCAGCAATTCAATCTGTGGCCGCACATGACCGTGCTCGGCAATGTGATCGAGGCGCCGATCCGCGTGCGCGGCATGAGCCGCAAGGATGCCAGGGCGTTGGGCGAGGAGTGCCTGGCGCAGGTCCACCTGTCAGAAAAATCATCCGAATATCCGGCGCGACTGTCGGGCGGCCAGCAGCAGCGCGTCGCCATTGCGCGCGCGCTCGCCATGCGCCCCAAGGCGATGCTGTTCGACGAGCCGACCTCCTCTCTTGATCCCGAATTGACCGACGAGGTGCTGTCCGTGATGCGCGAACTGGCCGGCCGGGGCATGACCATGATCGTCGTGACGCACGAGATGGGCTTCGCGCGCGACGCATCCGATCGCGTGATGTTCTTGCACAACGGGCAGATCGAGGAGGAAGGACCACCCGAGCAGATCTTCGGTGCGCCACGCTCCGAGCGCTGCCGCCAGTTCCTCTCCAAGTACCGGCAGTAGGAGCTGTTCCCGTGTCAGACGCTCTGCTCGAGGCGATCAATCCGGCGATGTTCTGGGAGTATCGGCTGGTCCTGATGCGCGGCCTGGCGTTCAACGCCTATGTGTTCTTTTCGTCGGCCTCGGTCGCGCTTGCCGTCGGGCTGATGGCGGCGCTGCTGCGCGTCAATCGCGCCTGGCCGTTCCGCTGGATCGGCACGCTCCACGTCGAGCTGTTCCGCAACGCGCCCGACTACATCATGATCGTCTGGGTGCACTTCGTGCTGCCGCTGCTGCTCGGCAAGCTGCTCGGCCAGCGCATCGAGTGGCCGCCCTTCGTCTCGGCCGTCGTCGCGCTCGGCTTCGTCTATAGCGGCTACTTCGCCGAAACCTTCCGCGCCGGAATTCAATCGATACCTTTGGGACATCTCGACGCCGGGAGGGCCTGCGGCATGTCGGAGCGCCAGATCCTGTGGCGCATCGTGCTGCCCCAGGTCGTGCGCCGCATGCTGCCCGAGGCGACCAACCAGTTCGTCTCGCTGTTCAAGGCGACGACCATCGTGTCGCTGATCGCCGTGCCCGACCTGATGTACCAGGTCTCCATGGTGATCCAGACCGAGATGCGGCCGCTGCCGCTCTACACCAGCGCCGCGCTGACCTATTTCGCCGTCATCTATGTCGTCGCCGGCACCTTGCGCCTGCTGTCCGAGCGCTGGCGCAACAAGATCTACGCGTGAGCCTGCGATGAGCAATTGGGAACGGCTGGTCTGGAACCAGCGCGAGATCCTGATCAAGGGGCTCCTGGTCACCATCGAGGTCTGCCTGATCGCCTTCGCCTTTGCGATCGTCGGGGGATTGATCCTGTGCCTGGTGCGCATGTATGTGCGCCCGCTGCGGCCGCTTGCCATCGCGCTCATCGAATTCTTCCGCGCGACGCCGATCTTCGTGCAGCTCATGTGGGTCGCCTATGTCTGGCCCGAGCTGTTCGGCTGGCCCAACACCTTCTTCACGGCGGGCTGGCTGGCGCTCGGGTTGCAATCGAGCGGCTACCTGGCGGAAACCTTTCGCGCCGGCATCGAGGCAGTGCCGGCGGGTCACCGCGAGGCCGGCTACTCGGTCGGCATGTCGCCCTTCCAGGTCTTCCGCCGCATCGTGCTGCCCGAGACGCTGCTGACCGTGGCGCCATCGATCGTCAATCAATTCACGGTCATCGTGAAGTCGTCGACCTTGATCTCGGTGATAACGGTGCCGGACCTGATGCTCCAGGCGCTCAAGCTCGTCCATGTCTGGTTCGAGCCGATCGAGATCCTGACCGCGACGGCTGCGGCCTATATCCTGTTCGTGTTCCTCGTGTCGGCAGCCGGGAAGGCGCTGGCCGACTTCCACCGTCGGCGGTTCGGGTTGGCGGCGGCATAGGCGACCGCCTCACCGTGAGCTCGTCCAAGGGTAGGCCGCGGATCGCGACGAACTGTCAGGTGGCTAACCGCATTCCACCGGCGAAGTCCTCACCTTCGACAACAATCTCAGGTTGAGGAATTTGGTGTCAGCCCAGCTGCGTCCGCAGCAGCTTGCCGAAACCGGAGATCTCGTCCTTGATGCCGCCGAGGCGCAGCATGTGCCAGGCCATGCCCTGGTTGGACGACACCATCGGCTTGCCGAGGGCGGCCTCGACCTCCTCGATGATGCCCAGCGTGCGTATGCTCGTACAGCTGACGAACACGCCGTCGACCGGCGCTTCGCGGGCGAGCGCGATGGCGGCATCGCGCGTGGCGCGCTCGGAAATCACTGCCACCTTGGCGTCGTCCGCGATGCTGAACGAGCCCATGATCGGCACGGAAACGCCGCGCGCCTCGATATAGGCGCGCATGCGGTCGTTGATCTCCTGGACATAGGGGGTCAGCATGGCGACCCGGCGCAGCCCGACCGCCTTCATGCCGGCGATGGCGCCGGCCATCGGCGAGGAATAGGAAATGCCCGGGCGCACCTTGCGGATCAGCGAGGCGACCTGGTCGTCGCCGATGATGACCGCGCCGGAGGTGCAGCAGAAGCCGACCACGTCGAGACGCAGGCCGGGCAGGATCAGCGAGGTGCCCTTTTCGACCTCGCCCTCGAGCGCCTTGAGCGTTTCCGGCGTGATCGTCGTCGCGTTGTAGATGCGGCTGGCATAGGTTGCGACACCCGGCCGGTTCATGACCTGGCGGAACTCGTGCTCGCTCGTTTGGTCGGTCGCGAGCTGGATGATGCCGATGCGCGCGCGCGTGCCGAGGCCATGGTCGAAGTCGCAGGGGATGTTCGTGCGGTTGATCGGCGCATCGGCCGATTGCTTGAGGGCGACGCTCATGACGGGCCTCCGGGGGCTGGATCGGTACTGGCGGACATTCTAGTTCAGGTCCGATGCGAGTGAAATGATTCCGTTCCCCGCCTTCGGCGGGGGAGGAAGTTACGGCGGGGACCCGATCTCAACAGGGATAAGCGCAATCTCGGCGTTCATCACATTGTCGGCGAGCGCGACCGTCGCCATCACGACGTAGCGACCGGCCGGTAGGCGGGCCGCGAGATCGATATGGAACATGGCATCGTCTCCGAGTGCCGCGGTGTCGGCGAGCACGACGCGTCCCATTTCGTCGGTCACCACGAACCGGCATTGCGGCGCTGCGCGCCTGCGCACTTCGGGAGCCAGCGATTGTAGCGGCACGCGGGCCAGCCGGTAGTCGCGCTGGAACCGGTTGAGCGTCTCGATGTCAGCCGAAATCGCCAGGCGTCCGGCGGTCCAGTCCCAGCTTGTGACGAAGCCGCGACGCGGGGTCGCGTAGGCATCGAAGGACCCGACGCCGAGCGGATAGGTCAGGTCTCGGAAGGCTTCGAGGACTGCCCCGTTGCGCGACCAGTCTTTGAGGAGGTAGGGGCCGTTGGCCACCAGAAAGTGGCCGTGGGACTTGACGAAGGCGGAGAGTGCGGCCCAGCGACGGCGTGCCTCCTCGGCGCCGACCAGAGACCGAAGCGCGGCGGGCCGATATCCCTCGCGCTCGAATTGGCCGACCAGCGTGGCGAGTTGATGGTTGAGCGCGTCGTCGCGCGCGAGATCGAGCCATGGGATGCCGCGGCGCGCGGCCTCGCTCTCGGAAAACGCGGCCCAGCCGCGGATGACGGCTTCTTCCATCAGCGCGAGGACATGCCAGGGCACCGTGGTCCAGGGCGCGGCTACCAGCGCGTCGCGCTCCGGATCCTCGGGCAGGATCCGCGCATAGACCTCGATCGTGAAGAGATCTCGGACGAAGCTGATGTCGCCCACCCGCAAGGTCTTCGACGTCGTGTCGACTGGCAGGAAGCGCAGCCCGGCCAGGTGGCGGCGCAGCTGCGCGCTCTTGGCATCCACATCGGGATCGACATGCGTATTGCTGCCATCCGCAGCGGCGGACCAGCGGTAGACGAAGGCATAGGCATAGGCGATATCGGCAATCGCCATCTTGGTTCCATCGTGGAACGCCGAACCGAGCACCTGAAAGGTCAGCTTGCTGCGGGCTGAAGTGCCGGGGTCCACCAGGCGAAGTGCGCCGGTCGCGATCTCGGGAAGAACCGCATCCTCCGGGATGGCGACGTCCGCCATCGGTGCCGAGGATTGCGCTGGGCCACCGCGCTGGACGATCGGCTCGGCGAGGATCGTCAGACTTGCAATGGTGTAGACGACCATCAGCGCCGTTAGAGGTATCTCGGTGCGCAATGCAGCGCCGCGCGTCGCGAACAGGTCGAGTGCTTTCTTATGCGCCAGGTGAACGGCAATGATATGGCCGACCACGACCGCGCCGACCGCGGCATACCAGGCAAAGCGCGCGCCCACGACCGCAATGTCGACCCGGTACCCCGCCGTGCCGAACATGTCCCAGCCCCGGCCGAGCGGATCGGACAGCAGGGGAATGATGTACTGGCCCTGCACCAGCAGGTAGGAGAGGTAGTGCGCGACGTGATAGCCGATCACGATCGGCACCAGCGAGAAGGCAAAATGCCCGGCGAGATCCAGTGTCCCGAGCCGACCCGAGCTCAGCACGGACATCAGCAGACAGACCGCGAGATAGGCGCTGGCGAAAAGGAGCCAGAAGCCGCCCAGCCCCAGGCTGCGGAGGACCATCGATTCGGGATCGCCAAGTGCCCCCGCCAGACTGGCCCACTCCGGCGTCGCGAGAAATCCGTCATAGAGGACGCTTGACAGCAGCAGGAGGATGAGTGCCGCCGCCGACCGCGAAGCGGCAGGACCCGTGGCGAGACCGGCGCCGAACGGTCTGACGACCAACTCCGATCGCGTCGTTTCACGCAGCTCGATGGGAGCGAAGCGTGCGACCAGGCCGAAAACCACGCCGAAGACCTCGCCGTGGCGCAGCCAGATATCGGCTCCGAACAGAAACATGCCGATCAGCGTGAGCGCCGAATAGCCCACGGCAAGGCATGCGATTTGGGCGGGCGAACCCGCATTGGAATCGACGAGTTCGATCCACCCGAGGGCGAACAGCAGTCCGAAGGCCGGCCAGGCGCCGAGAGCGGCTGGATAGGTCAAGTCGACGGACAGGTGCGGCCGCCGGCCCAGGCGGCGATAGGCTGCCTCGACAGCGGCGAACATCAGCCGCCAGGGATTGAGCCAGGCCCAGACATTGCCAAGCAGCGCCGATGCCAGCATGACGCCGACCCAGACGATGATCCAGACGAGCGTCGGCGCAATGTTCCGATAAGGGTTCTGATTGCCGAAGAAGCCTGCCAGCACCACCGCGACGAAGAAGACGAGCGAAGCAGTCGCGATGAGATATCGCACGCCGTCGACGAGCGCTGCTGGAACCGGCAAGGCGAATTCGAAGGCCGGTCGCGTGCGCGCCTGCCGAACGAACCAGGCCACCAGCACAAAGGTCGCGGCAATCGCCGCCGCGGCTCCGACCAGGTAGAACGAGAAGGGCAGCGGCAGATCGTAGCGCTGGCCGAAGCCGTGAGCGGCGGCGGGGCCCGGGCCCAGCCAGGCGGTTGCGAGGATGGCGAGCGCGCCGGGCCCTGCCGTGGATGGCGCGTCGCGCAATCTATCGCGGACGGACCTCGACATAAGCCAACGGCGCTCCCTGATGCGCGTGCCCACCCGATTCGCCGCTGATGGCATAGAGCGGGAAGCGACCGGCGAGACGGGCGGTGAAGCTGATTTCCGTCGTGTCGCCCGGCTTGATCTCGCGCTCGATGTCATAGCCATGAAGATGCACTGTGATTGCCCGGTCGCTCTGGCAGAGCAGCCTGACGGTGTCGCCTTGCGCGGCGCGGAGCGTGCGCGTCCCGTCGGTGACGCGGCCGCGCTCGATCCTGAGCACGAAGGTCAGTTCCTCGGCGTGGATGCCGTCAGGCGCGAACCCCACGATCGCCAGCACGATTGCCCAAAACGGGATTGCGCGCATTCTTCCAAGGCCCCTCAGGGTGCTCCGGCCTTGATGTCGGAGACGCGGTTGATCATCCAGCCCGGTCCATAGGGCGACGGCAGCAGTGCCGCGTCGCCGACCGCCGACCACATGAGACGCCCGAACCTGTCGGTCATACCGGCAATCGGGTTCCAGGCCGCGCCGTGGCGGTCGCTGATGCCGACGGCCAGCCAGCCATTCCAGGGAAAGTCCTTGAGCTTGGCAGTTCGGAGGAAAATGCCGGACGCGATGCCGTCGAGCCAGTCATACCCGACATTCTCGATGCCGGCGGAGAACTCGGCATTGGTGTATTCGCGCCTCACCGTGTAGCCGAGCGCCGCAGCATGACAACCCTTGCCCAGCGCCGCCACCAGATCGCGCTCGAGATTGATGCGATCGGCCGGGCTGATGTGCCGGCCCGTTTCCAGCCTCTCGATCAGCTCGTCGATCTGCGCCGTCTCGGTATCGGTGCGCGTGACCGCGCCGAGCAGGAGCTGCGCATGAAACCAGCCGGCACGCAGCCACGGCGGCCCGGACCAGCCGTTCATGGCGTAGGCGCGCGATGCGGTGAGCATGCCCAGGTCAGCCTCGACGATCTCGGCGTCCCAGGTGGTATCGGCTTGCCATTCCGACCGCAGGAGCGCTGCAGCAACGCGGCTGTCCGCGCGGACCTTGAGACTGCCCATGTCCGGCGCAGCCGACGCTGCCGCAAGTGCCGCCGCGGCGCGGTCCGCGTGCTGGAGATAGTCGCCATGCATCGGGGTCACGGGATAGGGATGGAACCGCCAGGCCGCGCCACGCACGGCATGGCGCTGAATCATCGTGACGATCGCACAGCGTTCCGCCGCGTCGCGGGCATGCGGCGATTGCGGATTGATGCGGACGGCAATCAGGCTGCCCAGGGATTCGACCGAGCGGACGGCGTCCGGCGGCGCACCGGAGAAGCGAGGCTCGGCGCCGATATAGGCATGAAGCTTTCCGGTCGACAGCAATCCGCCCGCGCGATCGGGTGCCACGGTTTCGAGCTGGATCTCATGCGGGTAGTAGGAGGGATAGACCGGTAGCTCGTGGCCGCTGCGCGCCACGGTCACGCTGAGCAGGATGGCCGCCGCGGCGAGATATGTGCCTGGCCTTTTCATGTGTGCGTGCCGGAGCGGTCACCCCCTCAGGGCTTTGACCACGTCCTGATTTGCCAGCGCGTCCTTGGGCGGACCGTGGAAGATGATCTCGCCGCGGTCGATCGCATAGAGTCGGTCGCCGATCCGCGAAGCCGCGCCGAGGTGGGATTCGGCCATCAGGATCGAGACGCCGAGCGCCTTGATCTTCATGACGGCCTCGGTGAATCGGTTGACCACGACCGGCGCCAAACCCTCGAATGCCTCATCAAGCAGGAGAAGAGACGGCGACAGCATCATGGCGCGCGCAACCGCGACCATCTTGCGCTGGCCGCCGCTCAGATGCAGCCCCTGGCGCTGCAGCAGTGCCTTGACCTCGGGGAAGACGTCATAGGCCTGCGTCTCCGGATCGGTGCGCGCGCTGCCGTTGCCCCGTTGTGCCGCCTTTTCGCCCAGCCAGCGGCTGATCATCAGGTTCTCGCCGACGGTCAGCTCGGGAAACACGCCGCAATCCTCGGGCGAGAAGCCGATGCCGCGCTTGGCGCGTTCGTGCGGCGGCATGCCGGTCAGATCCTCGCCGTGGAACACGATGCGGCCTGCCTTGAGCGGCAGGAACCCCATGATGCTTTCGATGATCGTCGTCTTGCCGGCGCCGTTGCGCCCGACCAGGCAGACCACCTCCTTGGCGCCGACGCTGAGCGAGACGCCGTGCAAGATGTGGGCCGGCCCGCGGAAGGTGTCGATGGCGTTGACCTCGAGCACGGATCACTCCTTTCGCGAGAAGGCGTCCGGGCCGGACGAGCCGAGCAGGATGAGCGCGACCTGCTCGTTGGTTCGGATGGCGTCGGGCGTGCCCTGGGCGAGTACGGCGCCCTGGTGCATCACGACGATGCGGTCGGAGTACTTGAACACGACGTCCATGTCGTGCTCGATGATCACCGCGGTCAGCCGGTCGCGGCGCACGACCGCGGCGATCGTGTCCATGATCTGTCCCTTGTCGCGCGTGCTGACGCCGCTGGTCGGCTCGTCGAGGAAGAGCAGCTTGGGCCGCAGCGCATAGGCCAGCGCCACGTCGAGCAGCTTGCGCTCGCCCTGGGCGAGGTCGCGCGCCAGCTCGTTGCGCTTGGCCGCCAGGCCGAACTGGCCAAGAATACCGTCGGCCTCCGCTGAGACCGCCTCGTCGAGATGAGCGAGCTTAGCCAGGTTCCGCGTCTTGTCGTCGCGCGAGAAAATCGCTAGCGAAACATTGTCGAACGCGGTCAGGTCATCGAACAGATTGACGAGCTGGAAGCTCCGGGCGATGCCGGCCTTGACGCGTTCGGGGGCGGTCGCGTGAGTCACGTCGACGCCCTTGAACATGATCTGGCCCGACTCGGCCATCAAATTGCCGCTGACCACGTTGCAGAGCGATGTCTTGCCGGCGCCGTTCGGGCCAACGACCGACACGAACTCGCCCTCGTCGATGGTCAGGCTGACATTGTCGACGGCGCGTGTTTCGCCAAAGTAGCGCTTGAGGTTGACGGTCTCGAGGAGAGCCATGTCAGTGCCTCCTCAGCTTGCGGAAAAGTTGCTGGGCGGTTCCGATGATGCCGTTGGGCAGAACCAGAACCAGGACGACGAGCACGACGCCAAGCACGAGCTGCCAGTAGGCCGAGCTCGCGACCGCGTAGGTCTTGAGGTAGTTGAAGGCGATGGCGCCGACGATCGGGCCGGTGAACGTGCGGAAACCGCCGAGCACGGTCATGAAGACGATCTCGCCGGAGAAGGGCCAATAGAGGATGTCGGGCGTCGTGAGGCCGTTGAGCGGGACCCACAGCGCGCCAGCCAGACCCGTGAACGCACCGGAAATGATGAACGCGAACCAGCGATAGCGCCGCACGGAGAGGCCCACGAACCGCGCGCGCACCTCGTTGTCGCGGATCGCCTTGAGTGCCATGCCGAATGGCGAGTGCACGATGACCCACATCAGGGCGGCAACGACGGCGAAGATCACGAGCACATAGTAGTAGTAGGAAAAGACGAATTTCTGGAACGCTCCGGAGCCCTTGAAGTCGATCAGCCCGGCGAGCAGCGTCATCCCGCGGCCGGGCACGCGGATGCCGTCGGTGCCGCCGGTGACCCAGAAGAACTTGAAGGCGAGGCTCCAGATCACCTGGGAGAGGGCCAGCGTCAGGATGCCGAAAAAGATCCGCGTGTAGCGCACGCAGACATAGCCGAATAGCGCGGCGATGATGGTCGTGCCGATCACGCCGCCGATGATGCAGAGCTCCATCGACACCGTGCCGAGGTCGCGCACCATGAAGGCGACCGTGTAGGCACCCACGCCGAAATAGGCGGAATGGCCGAACGACAGCAGACCCGTCGAGCCGAGCAGTAGATTGAAGCCGAGCGCGGCGATGGCGAAGATCAACCCGTATGTCAGGAGCTGCACCTGGTAGATGTCGATGACATAGGGCAGCACGGCGAGCCCGATCAGGATCGCCACCGCGGCGATCGAGGTGCGCGTGACGGAAACCTCGGTGTGAGCAGCGGGGTTCATGGTCACGCCCTCCCGAACAGGCCGGTTGGGCGAACGAGAAGCACCGCGGCTGCAATCAGATAGAGCACGGCGAGCTCGATCTCGGGAAAGAACTGGATGCCGGCGGTGCGCACGAAGCTGACGATCAGCGCGCCGATGAAGGCGCCCTCGAGGCTGCCGAGTCCGCCGACGACAACGACGACGAAGGCGAGGATCAGGGCGTCGACGCCCATGCCGAGAACGGCGGCCTGGGCCGGCACGACGACGGCGCCGCCCAGCCCGGCCATGAAGCAACCGATGGCGAAGGCCTGGATATAGACCCGGCTGACGTTGAGGCCGAGCGCTGCCGCCATGCGCCGGTCCTGCGACGTTGCGCGCAGGATGACGCCGAACCGGGTTCGGTAGATGAACCACCACAGGCCGATCGCGGCGCCGAGCCCGACCGCCATGACCACGAGGTTGTAGGTCGGGTAGAGCAGCCGGCCGATCGGAATGCTGCCCATGGCATCCATGATCGTGCCGGCCGAGAGCGGCGTGCCGCCGAAGATCAGCTTCATGCTGTCCTCGAGCACCATCAGGAGGCCGAAGGTGATCAGCAGCAGATATTCCTCTGGCCGCCTGTAAAGCGGGCGCAGCAGAGTCGGCTCGATGACCGCGCCGACGGCGGCGATGGCAATCGCGCCGATCGGCAGGAGCAGCAACTGTCCCATCAAGTGCCATCCACCGCCGCCGGCATGGCCGAAGGCGGTGCCGACCGCCCATGCGGAGACATAGGCGCCCAGCGCATAGAAGGTGCCGTGCGCGAGGTTGACGATGCGCATCACGCCATAGATCAAGCTGAGGCCGGCGGCGATCAGAAAGAGCGACGCCGCGTAGAACAGCGAGTTGAGCACCTGGATGATGAAGATCGTCACGTTTCCCCCTTGCGTGATCGTCGGCGCTTTACTCGGTCATTGACTGCGGAATTCGAACCGTCCGATGTCCGGCTCGACGGCGTTGCCGTCGAGGAATACGGCCATCAGCAATCTATAGCCGCCGGGCGGGAGCTTGGGCAGGCTGAGCGTGAACCGTCCATCGGTTCGCCAGGTGGCGATGCCGGCATCGGCCACGGTGCCGTCGTCGGCGATCACGGCATATTGCGTCTCCGCGCGGATCGCATAGGTCTCGCGCATGGTCTCGCGCTTCAATGCAGTGCGGGTGGCACGGCGATTGCGCTGCTGCTTCATCCAGATTTCCACGTCGGCCGTCACGATGACATCGTCGCCAGACCGTTCCATGCCGGTGATCAGCGCGCGCGGCGGATAGGCGAATGGGTCGAAGGTGCCGAGCCCGATCGGGTAGGTGAACTCGCGGATCACGTCGAACACGACCGCTTCGGGCGACCAGCTGGTCAGCTTGTACGGGCCGTTGGTGACCAGGAGGTGCTTGCTATCGCCGACGAATCGGGCGAGCGCTTCCCAGCGCGTCCTGGCGGCATCGGCGTTCACCAGCTCCTGCAACGCGGCCGGCCGGTAGCCAGTGCGCGCGAATTCGTTGACAAGCTCGACCAGCTTGTCCCTTTGGGCCGGCTCGCGCACGAGGTCAAGCCAGGGCAGATTGCGACGCGCGGCCTCGCTCTGCGAGAACGCAGCAATGCCGCGTTCGACGGCGGCTTCCATCAGCGCCAGCACATGCCACGGCACGGAGCTCCAGGGCGGCGCCACTGGACCGTTGTCCTGCTCCTCGGCGGTCGGGCTGTTGAGATAAACCTCGATCACCGGCGAACGGTAGGTGAAGGTGAGGTCGGCAAGGGTGAGGGTTCGCTCGTCGACGCGCACGACCCGTGCTGCCCGGAAGCGCTCACGCATCAGCCGCGTCGCCGCGGCAACCTCTGAATCGAAGGCGGTATCACCGGCCTGGCCGGCGCTCCAGCGCACGGCCAGCGCATAGGGATAGAGCAGGTCCGCCGGCTCCATCGCCGTGCCGTCATGAAAGGACGAGGCCGAGACGCGGTAAGTCACCATGGCCGTGGCGCCCTGTCCGGGCGCGGCCTTGATCAGCCGACCCGTCGCGGGATCGGGCGCCCATGCGTCGGAGGGGATCAGAACAGATTGGCGCGACTTGGGATCTTCGGGATCGATCATCTCCACGCGGTTCGCAACCAACCGGCTGTTATAGGGGACCGGCAGGAACGCATCGTCGCCCACTGTGGCCCAGGTCAGACGTCCGCTCGGGTCGGTGAAGCCGGCCACCGGATTCCATCCGCCCATGACTTGTCTGGCAGCGGCCTGCTTCGCCATGCCGACGCGGAGCCAGCCGTTCCACGGGAAGTCCTTGAGCTTTACGGTGCGCACGAACAAGGCCGAGCCGAACCCCGCTTGCGAATCGCCTGCAATGTTCTCGATGCCGTTGGAGAACTCGTCGCTGTAGTACTCGCGCTTCGTGCCATAGGCGATGACCTGGGCGTCGCACCCATGAGTGAGTGCCGTGACCAATCCGCGGCCGAGATTGATCTGCTCGGCCGTGCTGTCGAATTGGCGCCTGACCAGCCTCTGGTAGAGCATATCGGCATCTGCGGCATCACCCGGATCGCTGAGCGCGCCGCGCAGCAGATGATAAGCCTGGAACCAGCCTTCCTTGGCCCAGGGCACGCGCGGCCACATGCCGAGACCGGCATGAGCGCGCCGGAGCACATCCTCGATCAAAACTTCATCCAGCCGCACATCCCAGTCAGTGGCGTGCTGGGCTGCACCGGCGGCAAGCACGGTCTCTGTGCCGTCGCCGGCGCGATAGACCATGGTCCCGCCGCCGGCCGCATTCCGGGAAGAGGCGCTGCCTGAACCTCGATCGGCGTGACCGACATAGTCGGCGTGATAGGGAGTGACCGGATAGGGATGCGCCACGAGATCTGCGCGTTTCGCCAGCGCGTCAGACGCGCGCGCGATTGCCGCGCAGCGCACGTCATGATTGGCGAGTTTCGCGGAGTGCGGATTGATGGTCGCGGTGACGAAGGAATGCAGCGACGCGAAAGTCTTGAGGTGCGCGGGCGGCGTTCCGGAGAAGCCGGGGTCGGAGCCGATATAGGCCTGCAATGTGTTGCCTGCCAGTTCGCGGGCGGCAACCGCCGGGTCGAGCGTCTCGATCCGGATCTCTTGGGGGTAGAAGGATGGATAGTAGGAAACCTCGTGGCCGGCGCGCGACGTGGGCGCGACCACGAGAATCGCCGTGCAGCATAGCGCCGCAAGCAACCTGCGCGTGTCGGGAGAAGTCGGAAGCAATCGCACGGTCGGAACCTGTCCGATCCGGCCTCGAGTTGGCGCCGCAGCTTCCGGTGCGAAACGGCGTGGAAATCCCACGCCGCTGTTCACAACGGACTGCCGGCCGCGCCGATCACGCCCGCGGACCGGCCGGCCGCGTCATCCGGTGAGCTGACACGGCCGGCACGGACATAGGGCTCAGGTGACCTGCGGCCACGTCTCCTTGATCCAGTTGTAGGTCGCCGTCGGGTCGTTGTGGCCCTGGCCCGGCTTCGGCCAGTTCGGCGGCGCCGTGATGTTGCGGATCGGGATCGTGATCATCGTAGCAGGGTCGAGGATCTGGAACGGATACTCAGCGACGTTCTTGCTGAAGCCGGTCACTGCGTCCTTGTAGCCCTGGTGATTGTCGGGACGGATGTAGAGGTAGCCGGCCGCCGTCTCGTAATACATGCCCTCGAGCTGGCTGATGATGGCTTCCTCGTCCGGCCAGCCGCCAACCAGGCGGTTCGCCTTCTCGATTGCAGTCTTGTACATGTACAGCGTGTGGTAGGCGCCGTCCGACTGGAAGTTCGGATACTCGTTCCAGCGCTTGAAGTACTTCTCGACGAAGGTCTTGTTCGCCGGCCAGCGATTTCCGGGCGGGAAGGTGAAGTAATAGTTCGAGTGCACGCCGGCGATCGCGCCTTCCGGGTGATCCTTGCCGATCGCATGCGGCGCCACGCCGAAGGCGATCGTGCTGGCAAACTTCGCGTCCTTGAACATGCCGTAGCGCAGCGCCTGCTTGTACAGTGCGACATAGTCGCCGCCCCACACGGAGGAGACGATCAGGTCGGGCTGCGAGGAAATCGTCTTGGTGATGTGGGCGGTGAAGTCGGTCGTGCCGAGCTTCGGCCAGCCTTCCGAGACGACCTGGGCGCCCGGCACCAGCTTGCTGTACGCGATCATGAAGTGATCGAACGCGTTACGGCCATAGCTGTAGTCGGGATGGATGTGCGCGATCTTCTTGGCCTTCGGCCAGGTCTGGGCCGCGGCCAACGCGCAAGTCACGCCGTCGGCCGACTGGATGTTGGTGATGCGGAAGGTGTACTTCGGGTTCGGCACCGCCTTGTCCCAAAGGAAGTCGGTGCAGCCGTCGACGAAGATCGTGAGCAGGCTGAGCTCTTCGGCGACCGGCCCCAGCGCGGGCGTGTTGCCGCTCGAGATGACGCCCGTGAACAGGTCGATCTTCTCGGAGAGCTTCATGCGGCGAAGCTCTTTCACGTTGGCGTCGGTGCCGGCCTGCTCGTCGGCCGAGATCGTCTCGATCTTGCGCTTGCCGAGGATGCCGCCCGCGGCGTTGATTTCCTCAGCGGCCAGCAGATGGCCCTTGAGCGACGGCTCGCCCAGCACGGCCGCAGGGCCGGTGAGAAACGTCATGTGGCCCATCTTGAGCGGCGTGCTCGGGATGTTGCCCTTCGGCGCCACGGCCGCCTGAGCCACGCTCGGGCCGATCACCGGCATGGTCGTCGCCGCGGCTGCGCCGCCGACCGTCAGGCCGATATTGTTGAGAAATGTTCTGCGGTCCATTGAACTCTCCTCCCTGTCGAGGTAAAGGCTGGAAGCGTCTCGGAGCCCTGATCCCGGCACGGGTGAGGAAGCTTCTTGTCGTCCAATACCGTGCCCAGACCGGCATCTTAGGCCGCAATGCCGTGGCACGCCATAGCCGATGTGGGAGCCCCGAGGGCTAAATTCGCCGGTCCCACAGCGGGCTATGGAATTCTACGTGGGTCCGCGCTGTTCACTGGGTGAGGCCGTCGTAACTTCGGCCAAACTCGGGGAGGGACTTCATGCTGCGTCTTGCTACTTTGGCGTTACTTGGGATAGCCGCCGTGACCGTGCCGCCGGCATGGTCGCAAACCCAGCCGCCGCCTTTCGCCACCACCAAGGTCGACGGCACCGACAACGTCTATATCTTCCGCGCCGGCAATCATCAGGCCATGTTCGTCGTGACCTCGGCCGGTGTGATTGCCACCGATCCGATCGGCTATGTGCGCCGCGATGCTCCCGCGACCTATCTGGCGGAGATCCGCAAGGTCACGAACCAGCCGGTCAAGTATGTGATCTACAGCCACCACCACTACGATCACATCGCCGGCGGCAAGGTGTTCAAGGATGCGGGTGCAACCTTCATTGCGCACAAGCGCGCCAAGGAACGGCTCGCCCAACTCAAGGATCCAGACACGGTGCTGCCCGATCAAACACTGCAGCGTCAGCGCACCATCACGCTGGGCGGCACGTCGGTCGAGCTCAAATATGTCGGGCTCAACCATTCCGACTCGACGCTGGTCATGCGTCTGCCCAAGGAGAAGATCATCTTCGCCGTCGACTTCATACCGGTCGCGTCGATGCCGGGCCGCGGCATGATCGACTCTTATCCCATCGAATGGGAAGACTCGTTGAAGAAGGTTCTTGCCATGGATTGGAACCGGCTGATTCCCGGCCATCCGGGTCCGGGCGGCCGCCTCGGCACCAAGGACGATGTGCGCGCCTTGCTGACCATGATGCAGGACATGTCGGAGGAAGTGAAAGTCGCCGCGCGCGCTGGCAAGTGCTGGGACACTGCCGAGCGCGAGGTCAAGTTGGAGAAGTACAAGAACGTGGCCGGCTACGAGCCGAGCCTGCCGATGATCGTGCGGCGCTATTGCGGCCTGTGGGGCCGCGGCACCTGATCGCGCATTGTGACGCCCAACAGCGGACTCGGGGCGGCTCAGGGCGTGGTCGTACCACATTGAAGCAGTGCTTCAATGTGGGTACGTGAATCGCACCCTGATTTATTGGTTGGACCGTGATTCACGCTTCAGATTGCATCGCCGCAGGCGATTCAATCTGAACCGATCGCGGTCTAGCGCCGCCCCGGGGCTTTTTGGGAACTCGTATTCAGCGGAACATGTGCGGCCAAAGCCCCGCAATGCCCGCAAGGATGAGATAGATGGCGACGATGTAGTTCAGAAGCCGGGGAATGGCGAGGATCAGGATTCCCGCGAACAGCGCGACGAGCGGCTGTAGCAGCACGAGATTGAGGGTCATGGAGGGACTCCGGGTTGGCGTGATCTGCCGCGTCAGGTTGGCAAGCGCGCCCCCCAAGGCGGGGGCAACCCGTTGAACTGATTAATCTTGCTTGGTCGAGCCCAGATTTGCACGCAAGGCGCGCGTGGCCGAGGTATCGACTTTGGTGCCGTCTCTAACGAGAACCACGCCATAGCGTTCCCGCGCCGCCTGCGCGCTGACTTTGCCGTCGAGCACATCGGCCAACACGAGATCGGGTTCCCGGATGCGCGGATCGCCATAGCCGCCACCGCCCGCCGTCACCATCGAGACGATGTCGCCTGCGCGGATCGTCAGATTAGTGATCTTGGATGGCAGCGTGTCGCGCGTTCCGTCGGCGTGGAGCAGGGCCTGGCGCGACGGCAGGCTCGGCTCGCCGCCGCGCGTGCCGACCGCGGGAAATTTCTGCGCCTCCGACCGGTTGGTGAAATAGCCCTCGCCCGAGAGATAGCGCACCTCACGCCGGAGACCGAGGCCGCCGCGGAACTGTCCCGGTCCGCCGCTGTCGGTGACGAACTCGTAGCGCTCGACGCGGAGTGGATAGTCGAGCTCGAGCGCCTCGACCGGCGTGTCGTAGCAATTGGCCATCAGGCCGAAGGTCGCGTCGATGCCGTCGCCATGGCGTGTGCCGCCCCAGCCGCCGCCATTGACCTCGAACAGCACCCAGGGTTCGGACGTGCCGGGGTAGGTGCCCGACGCGGAGAAGGAGGCGAGATGCGCATGATTGGCGCCGACCGCATCGACGCCGCGTGCCTTGTTGAAGGCGAGCACGATGGTGGTGGCGATGCGCTCCATGGTGTGGAAGCGGCCGCTCAGCGGCGCCGGCGCCTCCGGGCTCACGACCGAGCGCGGCGGCAGCACGATCGAGACGGGACGGTAGCAGCCCTCGTTCTGCATGATCGCGGGATTGACCATGTAGCGCACGGCGCAATAGACGGCGGCCTGCACGGATGAGAGCGAGCAGTTGAACGGCCCGCGCACCTGGGGGCTGGAGCCGGTGAAGTCGACGGTCACGCTGCCGTCCTCGAGCGTGACGGCAACGGCGATGCGCACCGGCTCGTCGGCGATTCCGTCGCTGTCCATGAAGCCTTCGGCGTCGTAGCGCCCGTTGGGCAGAGCGGACAGATCGCCGCGGATCAACCGTTCGGAATGGTCGAGCAGGCCGGCGATGATCTCGGTCAGGCCGGCGCCGCCATATTTGCGGCACAGCTCCATCACGCGGCGCTCGCCGACATTGATGGCGGCGATCTCGGCGCGGATGTCGCCCATGGTCTTCTTCGGCACGCGGATGTTCGCCTCGATCATGGCGAACACCTCCTCGACGAGCCTGCCCTCCTTGTAGAGCTTCATCGGCGGAATGATCAGGCCTTCCTCGAATACGTCGCGCGCGTCGGTCGCGACGCTGCCGGGCGAACGGCCGCCGACATCGAGGTGGTGGCCGAGGCAGGCCGCCATCGCCACCTGCACGCCGTCGTGGAAGACCGGCTTGAACACCATGATGTCGGGATGATGCGTGCCACCTTGATAGGGGTGGTTCATGATCACGACGTCGCCCGGCTTGAGCTGAAAGCGGCGCCCGACATGCTTGGCAGCATGGCTCAACGTGCCCTGATGGGAAGGCACGTGATCGGCCTGGGCGATGAGCTGGCCCTGCGGATCGAACAGTGCCGTCGTGCAGTCCATCTGCTCGCGCATGATGGTCGAGTAGGCCGTGCGCATCACCGTCGTGCCCATCTCGCGCACGGTCGAGATGAGGTGATTGCCGACGACCTCGATCGTGACAGGGTCGAGTTTCTTCATGGCGTGCCAACCTGGGGAGATGGGGGGACGTCGATCAGCAAATGGCCGAAGCTGTCGACGCTCACGCGATGTCCGGGAAAGACCGGCGTCGATGCGCCTGCTTCCTCGATGACGAGCGGGCCATCGGCCGACCAGCCGGGCGGCAGGCTGTCGCGCTCGTAGACGGCGCAATTCTGCCAGCCGAGCTCACGGCGAAAGAGGACGCGGCGCTCGCCTTTCGGTCGAACCGGCTTTGAAGATCCCGCGAGCGGCCGCAGCGCCGCTTTCGGTACTTCGGCAATGGCCGTCGCGCGCAAATTGACCAGCTCGACCGGCTCGACCTCTGCCGAATTGCCATAGACGCGTTCATGCTCGCGGTGAAAGGCACGGGTGAGGGCGGCAATGTCGACGCGCTCGCCCGCCTGGCGCGGCGGCAGCGGGACATTGATCTCGTAGGCCTGTCCGACATAGCGCATGTCGCAGGAATGGTGGATGCGCATGGTCCTGCTCTCGACCGGTCCGGTCGCGACATCGCGCTCGAGCCCCGAGGCGAGCTCGTCGAGCAGGCGTGCCAGCTCCTCGGATGAGATGCGGGACAGCTCGACGATGCGCGTCGTGCTGCGCGCATGCTTGATGTCGGTCATCAACATGCCGAGCGCCGACAGCACGCTCGGATGCTGCGGCAGGAAGATGCGGTTGACGCCGATATCCTCGGCTATCAGCCCGGCGTAGAGACCGCCCGCGCCGCCGAAGGGCAGGAGGCTGAACTCGCGAGGATCGTGACCGGCCTCGACCGAGACTTTGCGAATGCCGGCGACCATGGTCGAGACCTGGACTTGCACGATGGCGAGCGCAGCTTCGTCCCGACGGAGGCCCAACGGCTGGGCCACGCGCGTCTCGATCGCGGCTTCGGCAGCGGCGCGATCGAGGCGGATCTCGCCGCCGAGAAAGTAGCCGGGATCGATATAGCCGAGGCAGAGCGCCGCATCCGTGCTGGTCGGCTCCGTGCCGCCCTGGCCGTAGCACACCGGGCCGGGCGACGCACCGGCGCTCTGCGGCCCGACCTTGAGCAGGCCCAGCACGACGCGGGCGATCGAGCCGCCGCCGGCGCCGATCGTGTGCACGCCGACTTGGGGCACACGCACCGGATAGCCGCCGATGCCGCCTTCGGGCGTCAGCTTGATCGCGCCGCCCTCGATCAGCGCGATGTCGGCGCTCGTGCCACCGACATCGAGGGTGAGCACATTGGGCACGCCGGCAGCCTTGGCGACGCCCGCCGCGCCGACCACGCCACCGGCCGGGCCGGAGAGCAGCGTGTTGACCGGGTGGCTGCGCATGCGCTCGACGCTCATCAGCCCGCCATTCGACTGGATGATGCTGGTGACGCCGCGGAACTGGGCCGCGCCGAGCACGGCGCTCAGCCGGTCGGCCACGGCGTGCAGCTTCGGCATGGTGTAGGCGTTCATCACGGTCGTCGCCGAGCGCTCGTATTCGCGAAACTCCGGGCTGATGTCGGCCGAGACGGTGACGTGCAGGTGCTGCAGCCGCTGTCGAATTGCGGCGGCGAGTGCGCGCTCATGCTCGGGACGGAGAAAGGAGAACAGAAAGACGACTGCGACCGCCTGCACCGGCAACGAGGCCAGGGCGGCGACCACCCGTTCGATTTCGGCGGCTTCGAGCGGGCGCAGCACGGTGCCGTCAGCGGCAACCCGCTCATCCGCCTCCAAACGGTGGCGTCGTGGCACCAATGTCTCGGGCTTCTTGATCGCCAGGTCGAAGAGCCGGTGGCGCCACTGGCGCTGGATCTCCAGAACGTCGCGCACGCCCGCCGTGGTCACCAGCGCGGTCGGCGCGCCCTTCTTTTCCAGCACGGCATTGGTCGCGACCGTGGTGCCGAAGATGAAGCGCTCGATCTGCTGCGGCGCCACGCCATGGCGCTCGCGTGCGCGCTCGAGCCCGGCCTTGATCGCCGCCCCCGGATCCTCGGGCGTCGACCGGACCTTGAACGTCGCGATATCGCCTTTGGCGCGGTTGAAGAGGACGAAATCGGTGAAGGTTCCACCCGTATCGACGCCGAGGTAGTACACGCCAGCTCCATCTTGGCCCGGACCGGAACAGGAGCATAAGCGGAGTCGGTGCCACCGTCAGCCGGTTCTCCACTTGCATCGCATTGTAGTGAGCATGCAATGCTTGACCGCCATCATCGACCGCGCGATCAAAGGAATCCTCGAATTTGCGGAGTGTCACTGATGACGAATCTTAAGATCAGTGTCGGGGTTTGGACTTACGATCGCACCCAGCCACTGTTGGATGGTCGCATCAAGATCGCCAATTGCGATGCGC
>Ga0194121_10000846_pt1 | contig 53483 bp, 82 predicted proteins | sample TA2MahCa50mmetaG_FD_148609 | JGI IMG/M metagenome (GOLD analysis project Ga0194121, IMG submission 148609) | Freshwater microbial communities from Lake Tanganyika, Tanzania - TA2015020 Mahale Deep Cast 50m | ecosystem: Environmental > Aquatic > Freshwater > Lake | place: Tanzania: Lake...
CTGGCACACCAGTAATTAACTACGATAGTATTGCTACAGCTGGTTACATTCCAGACAATACAAACTGGCATTTTTACGTTACATCTTTTGATCATTCACTTGGTTCAAATAATGCAAGAACAAAACGCGATAATTCAAACCTCATTCAAACAGGGAATGATGGCACGCCTTCAACTTCTGATACTGGTGATCCTCTCCACATTGGTTGCCGTTCAAATGGGAATACATCTCAAGCATTTCCAGCATATCTGTCAGAATGGTCACTTTTCTATGCTGATTTAATTTCAGATACAAGAGCAACCACGCTTTATAACTCTGGAAATGGAAAGGAGATATATTAAATGACAAAATATTATCTTGAAATTTTTGAAACGCAAGACGAAATTAAATCCCTAAAAAATCAGATTGAAACCAATACCTTAAAGGAAGCTCAGGATTTAAAATCAGCAACAACCTTACTTGCAAACGAATCTAGCAGGATTCATATCTGCAAGCATGGTGACGAAGGAAATGAAAATAATCTACCATGTGAAGTGATATAATCAAGGAGCTCTAATTTTTTGGTCGGCTATGTTGTATTTCATTTGAGTTGAGAAGATGAATATAGAGAAAATGTTTATGTATTAGCATAAAGTACGCAGAATGTGACTCTGTATATAGATACTAGGGAAAAAAGTAACAGTTTAATCCGTAAGTTAAAGTCAGAAATTCAATGTGAAATAAATACTTTAACAGCAGGAGATTTTTGGATACCCAAAAATGACAACATAATTGTAATAGAGAGATCAACATATACTGATTTTGCAGGAAAAATAATAAGTGGCAGACTATGGGAGCAGGTAGACAAATGTTTACAGGTTTCAGATGATGTGTATTTTCTATTGGTAAATCCATATTTAATGAGATATACAAAAATGGATTATAGAGCACTAATAGCAGCACAAACAGCATTATCTAGAAAAGTCAAAGTATTTACAGTAAGAAATGATACTGAGTCATTCATATTCCTAAAGAAACTATATGATAAATATAATTCAGATAGAAAAATTGAGCCAAGTGAGATAAGAGCAAAGCCAAAAGAAATGACTGAAAGAGAGCAAGCAAAGTATTGTCTTATGGGAATAAGTGGAGTAGGAAGTACATATGCAGATAAGTTATTGGAAGGAAGATCATTAATTGATATTGTAACTATGGAAGAAGATAAATTGATTGACCTAACTAATGAAAAGTTGGGGAATAGACTTTATGGGGTGTTTAGAGCAAAATAACATATTAGATGTATGCAAATTATGTCGTAATCAGAAATTATCTATTGATCAAGAATACTGTAGAGATTGTATGATTAGGGAAAGATTGACAAATAAAATACTTCAAAATAATGTTTAAATTGATAACACATTAGCAACTAGTAATGACTAATGAAAGAAGAATAGACGATCTGAAAATGTCAGTAACAAATGACTATAGATTGAGTTCGTTGAGATTTCGAGTCAGAGGCGGTAGTACAGATGATAAATTTGTGACTTGGCTGCAAGGTGAGTGGAATTGTACTTGCTTTGGGTTTGTCAGTCATGCATCATGTCGTCATGTAAAAGCTGGCAATGTTATATTGTACAAAATTCAAGAAGCATTGTCCTTAATAGAAAAAGGTGAAATGACAAATTGGCAAAGGATGTAGTCCTAAGTCTGAAAGCCATTTCAGGGCTAATAGGTACTCTGAGTAGAGATGCAATTCATGCAGTGTACGGATCTAGTCAAGTAGGAAAAACTACTTTGATTATGAACATACTATATGAAGTAAGCGAAATACTACAGCAAGATGTATTGTTTTATGATACAGAAGGCGGTGGTAGAGAATTTCTTGAGCATTGGGATACTAGGCTAAGAAAGAGGTATCCTAAAGCAAAACAAGTTCATGTGAGAATGGTTCGTAACTGGAAAGAGATTCTAAAGGATCATGGCAAAACTGTTGAGGAAAGAGTGTCTGAAAGTGGAAAAACTGACTTAAAGATAACTGGAGAACAAAATCCAAGTCAAGTACAGGAGTTTATAAAGAAGAACAACATCGGAATGATTTTTTATGACAGCATAACGATGCCGATGAAACACTTTGGAGCAGCAAGAGAGAACTTTCCAGCAAGAAATAATGCACAGACTTGGTGGTTGGAATCTATGATCGATTTAATAGATCAATACAGTTGTATTGTATTTACAAGTCATCATAGCAGTAAAGATCCAGCAATGCCATATGCACAAGAGCAAATGTCAGGAGGCAGTGCAGTACAATACTTTAGTAAGATAATTTTCTATCTGAAAAAGTGGCAAGCAAAAGGAGCAACTGGATATAGAACAATAAAGTTGTCAAGGTATTTCGACAAGCCTCCAAATGAGTATGAGAATCTAATGAAACTGACAGAAAATGGTTTCGTAGATGCTACAGAAGCAGAGATGGAACAAGACAAGAAAGATGCTAAGAAAAAGTAGTGAGACTGATGAGTCCGATTCAAAAGTCCACAATTATTTTTTTATATTTGCGACAGAAACATGCATTACCTAGAGGAGCATTAAGGCTATATCCACTGACGCAAAGGAAAGGAGGAGTTGATAATAAGGGAGATAATATTAAATTGTTAGAAACAGAAGAAGATATAGAAAAGTTTTGTTATTTCAATAAAGATGTGTTCATTAATATATTTTCTGAGGATCAGAAAAAGAGCAAAGTTTATGATATGATATTTTTAGATATTGATAGTAATGATTTGAATAAATCATACATGAGAATGTTCTATATTTGTGACACATTAACGAAAAATGGTATAGGTTATTTTGTTGTGTTTAGTGGAAGTAAGGGATTTCATGTGTATGTTCCGTTTAAGCCTACACTATTGCAGAATTATAGGGAGGCAATAATTGAATGGTTAAAGGATAAGAATATTTCAAAGTATGTAGATATTCAAGCAATTGAATCTAATAGAGTAACTAGAGTTCCATATTCGATAAATTCAAAGAGTAAAAAGATATGTATGATATTGGGAACTGATCATACAAGATTTAGTTTACAGTCAATTCTTGATGGTAGTTGTGTAGATGAATTAGTAATGCCACATAATGAAAATCTAGGAGAGATATTAAGAGAATTTGATAGACGAGTAAAATCATTTAGTGCAGGAAAAGGATATGAATTTGTTATTGGATCTGAGTCCAATATATTTAGTAAATTTGATTATTATCCGCAATGTATGCAGATATTAGTTCAGGAGGCACTAGAGGGAACAGATTTAGGGCATTTAGAAAGATTGGAAATGGGAAAATTTTTATTGCATGTGTTTGGAGGAAATGTTGATAAGGTAAAGTCATACTATAAAAAAATGTCAGATTATAATGAACGTAAAACATTATACAATCTTAATTATATTATAAGAAAGAATTTAAAGATGTTAAAGTGTGATAATATGAAACAAGAAGGATTGTGTCCATTTGCAAATCAGCAAGAGTGTCCATTTAATCCGAGCATTAATCATTATTTTAGTATAGAAAGGGAGCAGCAGCGTGGGTAAATCATTTTTCTACTGCGAGCAAGATTATACAGACAATAAATTTAGGCTAAGAAAATTTGGCAGAAATGGATCGTGGTTAGAAGAAATTCCATTTAGACCATATTGCTATATTTATGGAGTTGGAAATAGCGAATTTAAAGATGCAATAAATCATAAGTCAGTTAAGAAGATAGAGTTTGATAATCCAAGCAATATAGGATTGTTCAAGTCAGATAATTTAACTTTAGAATCAGATATTCCGTATGAAAGGAGGGCAATGTTAGATATGGATTGGAAAATAGATGATGTTCCTAAAGTCTATGTTGATATAGAAACTAATGATTCACATGGAGCACCAGATCCAAATAGAGATGAAATATTGTCTGTTGGTATGATATTTGATGATGGAAGAGAAGAGTGGTTACATGGAGATGAAAAAAAAATGCTACAGGAGTTTATTAATTTGACAGCAAATGTTGGAATGATGATAACGTATAATGGAGGAACAGATGTTTGGTCGACAAGATCGTTTGATATTCCATATATTGCAAGAAGATATGGCAAACAATTTGAGTTTGATAATATGTTAAGACATTGTGCATTTATGGACATTTATCAGATATACAAATATGAAACAAGTAGAGTTGGTAAGGCGTTAGCTGGTGGGATGTCTTTAGATAATGTAGCGGTGCATGAATTAGGTCATGGTAAGATAAGGAGAGATAAAAAAATATACGCAATGCCAAAAAATGAATTGAGAGATTATAATATGAATGATGTACGAATTTTGAAAGAGATAGATGAAAAGTTTCAATTCACAGACGTTAAGATTGGATTGGCACAATTGACGAATCTAAATTTATGTGCATGGAGAAGAAACAAGAAGGTAGATGAATTAAAGCCACTAATAATGGTAGATCAATTAGTTCTGAAAGAAGGAAAAAATCTAGGTCTAGTGTGGCACGATAGACAATTTAGTGATGAGGAGAGTATAACAGGTGCAATGGTTTTAGAGCCTATTGTTGGAGTGCATCAAGGAGTACAGAATTTTGATGTTAGACAAATGTATCCTAACATAATGATAAATGAAAAAATAAGTCCAGACAAAGATAGAATTGTAGTTCCTAACATATTGATGAAGTTAAAGGCAATTAGAGAGGAGTTGAAAGAGAAGTATAAAAAGACAAAATCAAAAGAAGATTATATTAATCAGTATGGTTACAAAGTATTAGCAAATGTATTTTATGGTGCAATAGGAAATCCAGCATGTAGAATTTATGATCGAAGTTTGGCACAAGCAGTTACATCTAAGGGACAAGAGATTTTGGGTAGAGTTAGAGAGATGTGTGAACTGGCAGGATTTTCTGTAGTATATGGAGATACAGATTCAATATTTGCAAAGATAGAAAAAAGTAAGTCAGAATCGTTGCTAGGTTTAATAAATAATATGATTAAGCCATATGAAATGGAAGCAGGTGAGTATTATACGAGAATTTTATTTTTAGGAGATATGGAAGGAGAAAAGATAATTGGTGCAAAGAAACGGTATGCTGGAATTACAGATGAAGGAGAAATGAAAACTGTAGGCGTACAGTCAATAAGAAGAGATTATTGTGTGATTGCTAGAGAAATGCAGTTATTAGCATTAAATAAAGTACTAAATGGTAAAAGTGAAGTAGATTTGCAAACGTGTATGAATAATCTTAGAAAAGTATTGCCAAGTAAAATTTATGATTCATATCTAGTTATCACTAAAGGAGTAAAGAATTTAGGAGAGTACAAGTTAAAAACAAAAACAGGTAAAGAAAGTAAAGGACAGCCACACATTAGAGCATTGAGAATGGCAGTTGAAAAAGGATTTCAGAATATGTTTGACATAAGTTTTGTATATACAAAAAAAGACGTAGAACCAATATTAGTAGACGGAATATTTCCAGATGATATAGATTATGAAAAGTATTATGAGAGTCAAGTTGTTGCGGTTGTTGAGCCTATTATTAAATCAATACAATTGCAGAATGGAACTTATGTGATAAAAGAAAAATCACGAAAGAGGAAAACGATTAATCAATCATTGCTTGAACATTTGTCATCATAAATATGATTATATACTATCATATAATGAAAATTATATGGTAGAAGAATTAGATTCTAAAATAATTGAGTGGGCAAAATCTAATCCAATATTTGTAAAATATTTGAATAATTATACGTTATTGAAAATATTTTATTCAAAGTACCATAAAGCAACAAAAGTAAAGGATTGTGTTGAAGGAGTATATGCTGAGTTGGAATTGCTTGTTGCTAAGTTACATAAGCCAAGACCTGTTATGTTATGTGCAAAATGTGGTAAGAAAAAATGTGATCAGCAGAACTGTGGAGCAGATGAATATAAAGAGAGAAATGGATATTCTTATACAGCAGGAGATAATACAGGATCAATATACATAGGTGTAGCACCGTTTAAAGATGAAAAAATTCCAATATTAAAAGAGGAGAGTATTTACAAAGTCAAGGGAAATATTACCCAATACAAAGACAAATTAACAATAGAGGTAGATGAAGTAGAAGAAATAAAAGTTGAATCAACAGTTGATCTGAGTCCAATTATTTCTATAGTTGTAGAGATGTTAAAATTGTATAGTAATAAAGTAGAGAAGTCAAAGTGGACTGCATTTGTATCAAATTATCAAGCAGATCATGTTGCTATGGCAATGATTCAGTTAGGACTTAAAGAAGAGAATGGTTATATAGTAAAGGTGTAGTTATGGTTACGAGTTTAAAGGCTATAGAAGATCAAATAATGGTTAAAGTCAGAAAAGCACAGTATAAGGGAATTGAAACAAAACGAGAAGGAATTTTTCATGTAACTGATTTTACAAAGAAGTGTATGAGAAATGTATTTTATTCCAAGATATTTGGAAATAATGATTCAATGGATACAGGTAAAATGACTCCTTTATGGGTAGGAGTAGGAATTCATAAAGTCACTATGGTTGCAGATAGTGAAGAATTTAATGAGATGAAAATGGCATATGATTTTATTGCTGACAAAGGATTTATTTTATCAACAAAAGATGATATTAAAAAATTATATGAGTATGTTGGTAATTCTATTGAAAAGTGGTTTGATATTGTAATTGGATCAGTTGATGATTTAACTACGATAAGTGTGAATGGGCATGATGAATTGTGTATAGTTGATAAAAAAACGTGGAGGTCTAGAGGTTTCAAAAAAACGTCTGCTAGTGAAGATCACATTAAACAAGTAAATGGTTATAGGGTATTAATTAATCAGTGTCATAAAATGGATCCGAAGTATGCATCAATTGTTTATTTTGATATGTGGCAAGATGGAATAGAAAAACCATTGGTGTGTCCAGTGGAATTAGATCCAATTGCAAAGACAATTCAGGTGTGGAAGAATAATAGAGAACAATTACTTAGTGCATATATGACAGGCAGTTTGCCTCCAAGAGTAATAGATTGGTTATGTAATGGATATTGTCCTCACGCTAAGAGATGTTTTCAAGAAGAGAAAATTCCTAAAGAGGCAGTAAAAATTGATGTATCTAGTTTATAAGACAAAATGTGCATTTAGTCATGCATTAGTCAATAGGAAAGGACTTCAGGATAAAATTTGTTTAGATACGCATAAACATAATGATGTTAGAATAACAGTTGCAGTTTCATGGATTTCAGCAATATTTTTAGATTTTAAAATAATAAAGGCAGTTGTAGAGGAGTTTGTACAGAAGATAAACAATAATAATTTAAATGATGTTTTGGAGTTTATTGATCCTACGACAGAATTTTTAGCAGAAGAAATAAGAAGATTTGTTTCAGATAAATTATTAGATTTAGGATATGGAAGTAGAAATGTTAGAGTGTATATACAAGAAACGCCAAAATATGGAGTTTTGTTATTGGACAATGATAAACAATGAGTGAATCTGTTTATGGTGTTTTAGGATTGCTAGTTGTTGTTAGTATTTGTATTGCAATATATGCTGTAATAATTAGACCAATAAGAAGATCGTTACGAAGATGTTTTGTATGTCATCAGAGAGTTGGAAGAAAAAATTGGGTAATTGATAGATCAGCAAAGAGAAACGATATGTACCATTTGAATTGTTACAATGTAGTCCATAAAGGATCAGGTGGAGAAATTGCAACAGATCAAGTATAGTAATGAGTATTTAGTGTTAGCAGAGCAACCATATTGCAGTGTTCAGGGAGAAGGTATGTGGACAGGTATGCCAATGACATTTGTACGACTTCAAGGTTGTAATGTCGGCTGTGTTTGGTGCGATTCTTATTATACATGGATGCCACATAATGTAGAAAGAATTCCAGATGAGATAAAAAACAATTCGAGTCCAATTATTGTTAGTTTTGAGGAACTATATAGTGTATTAGATAAGATAAGTTGTAGTCATGTATGGTTTACAGGCGGAGAGCCAAGTCTACAATCAGAGGCAATAGTTAATTTTATGAAAATAACTACGCCATGGGACTTCCAGTATCACATTTGTACAGCAGGGCGGATCTATAATTCAAAGTTGTTTGATTTATTACATTTTATTACAGTAGATGTTAAAGCACCAAGTAGTAATACGTCAAGTAAAAAAGATGTAGTAGATAAAATATACAAAGAGCACAGTATAAAAACAGAATTTAAAATGGTTGTTGATAATACTGAATCTGATAAAGAATTTGCAAAGAGAATGGTAGATAAGTATAATAGAGTTGAATGGACTTTACAGCCAAAATATATAAGTGAAGTTACGTTGTTAAGTGGAAAACATAAACAGTTGTCAATGTTTGTTGATAAAATGTATTGGGAATTAGAGCAGTTTGCTCAATGGGTTGTAGATAATTTTAAACAGTATCCGAATGTTAGGATGGGAACACAATTCCATAAACACGTTTGGAGAGATAGACAAAGAGGAATATAGACTGAGGGAACTAAGAAATGAATGATGATCAAGTAATAATAATATCAATGCCAAATGCAACAGATGATAATGTAAAGAATTTGGTTACAGCAATTGCTGGTAAGCATGAGTTTCCAGTGTATGTTACAAAAACTAAATTTGAGTTGATAGATAAGCAAACAATATTAGATATGCATGAAACTTTAGATTTATTGCTAAAACAGAATGGGTGGAAAAAATGATGGGTGAATTAATTAAAGCACTAATTGCTAAAGGTTGGACAGAAGATGAAGCTACAAAGACGTATAATAGATGGTATGCTTGGTTGATGGATGTAACTAGCAAAAAAGATATTGATCAGCATTTTAAAGCAGTTGAGCAAACACAGTATGATCAATTAGTTATAGAAACTGATATTGATGTTGATTTGGTATGTCCACATCATTTGTTGCCAGTGGAATTGAAAGTAAATTTCGCATATAAGCCCGATGGTATTATACTAGGGTTAAGTAAACCAGCAAGAGTAGCAAGGGATCTTGCTAGACCAATGACGCAAGAGGCATATACACATGAATTAGTAAATATAATTTATGGCAAACTAAAGCCAACATGGTGTATGGCAGTTGTTATTGGGCGACATATGTGTATGGTTTGTAGAGGAGTAAAGGCAAAAGAAACTAAAACAATTACTAATGCAATGGTATTTTCATCTAGTGATATAAGTGATATGCAAGTTCTAAGTTTCAAAGAGGAATTTATGAAGTTTGTGACAATAAATGGAACTTGATAGAGCAGTCAAAAAACAGTATGTTTATTTTACTGCAACAGTAGAAGGATTGCACAACTATCCAAATGCAAAGGGAGTAGAAAGTTATCTAAAGAATATACATAGACACAATTTTATTTTTAAAGGATCATTACAGGTGTTTATAGATGATAGAGAAATAGAGTTTATAGATGCTAAAAGAGAATTTGTTCAGGCGTTAAATAAAACGTTTGGAAGTCCTTGTGACTTTAAATCAAGATCATGTGAAGAATTATGTAATGTATTATTAGAATTTTTAGTAGCAAAGTTTGGAAATAAGCGAGATTATTATGTCGAAGTATCTGAGGATGGAGAGAATGGTGCGGTCAAAAAATTTGAAAGATGATCTAGATGACTAAGTTATGGGTATTTCCATTAGAACAATTAGAAATGCGATATACTGCACAGTGGTATAAGTGGTTTGCACAGAAATTTGATGAGTATGGAATAGATTATGAATATGTAAATGGTAAACAATTAACATCTAGCATAGAAACAGGAGAGGTATTAGATGCTCATGGAACAAATTATTACAAGTTAACACAGTTGGCAAGTTTCATTAAGAAAATAAAGCAAAGAGATGTAAAATCAGGTGATAAATTGTTTGATTTTGATTTATGGCATACAGGGCTAGAATCATTACAGTATATTAAGAATATGACAAATATGAAATTAGATATTTATGGTATATGGCACGCAGGAAGTTACGATCATTCAGATTTTACATTCAGGCACGGATTTGAATCGTGGGCACGCAAGTTAGAGCAAGTATGGGGATCAATGGTTACAAAGTCGTTTGTTGGAAGCGTTTACCATCAAAAAATGATAGAACACATGAGAGAAATAAAGACAGTTGTTACTGGATTACCTATCAATATTGAAGATATTTGTAAAGATATTAGCATTAAAAAACGAAGGCAAATAACATTTACAAGTAGATTAGATCCAGAAAAAAGAGTTGATCTTGCAGAAGAAATAATTAGGGAAGTTAGAAAGAGAGTAAAGCCAATAGTATTTTTTAAAACACATCAACATAAGTTATTAAAAAGAGATTATTATCAGTGTCTAGCTGATTCAGAAATTGTATTATCGACAGCAGAGCATGAGAATTTTGGTATAGGCACTATTGAAGGAATGACTGTGGGCTGTATTCCTATAGTACCAAATGGATTGAGTTATGTTGATTATGTACCTGAAATATGGAGATATAAAGACAAGGAAGATGCAATAGAGAAAATAGTTAGTATTTTTACTGGAGAATTTGCATATCCAAATACTAAGCAATATGTTGTAAAATATGAACAAAGTATTGATAACATGATTAAGGAGATGGAATTATCATAACTATAGAAAAACCGTGGGGATTTGAACAGATAGAATATACTAATCTTTTGTCTACTGTAAAGTATTTAGTTATAAAAAAAAATGAGATGTTAAGTTATCAGTCACACAATTATAGAACTGAGTTATGGATAGTAGTACAAGGTAAAGTTTCAATTACAAAAGATGGAGAAACTCATGTATATGATGCAGATCCGCAGAAAATACATAGTGTTGGAAAAGGTATTAAGCATAGAATATATGCAATTGAAGAAGCAAGAATTATAGAAATATCATTTGGATATTATGACGATAACGATATAATTAGATATGAGGATAAATATGGAAGGATAGATGCAGTATCAGACTAAGTTTCATTTTGTATGTACAAATAAACTAGAAGTAGCATTATTAGAAGAATGTGGAGTAAGGCATATTTTAATATCATATGCATTTGCAGATAGAGTGCAAGATAAAAAAACTGGATTAGGATGGATAAGAGACAAGTTCGATACAATATTTGTAGATAGTGGAGCACATACAGCACTTACTCAAGGTAAGGAAGTAGACTTTAACAAGTATTGTGATTTTCTACGAAAAGAAAAGGAAAATTATGATGTAGCTGCTCAGTTAGACATTATTGGTGACAGGGAAAGAACTAGAGATAATTATATTCGACACACAACAGAAAGAACTGATTGGGTAATTCCTATATTGTCAGGAAATTGGCCTATAGCGTTACAATTAATGGAAAAACATTTAGTTACTTCATATCTAGGACTTGGAGGTAGTCAGTATTGGAAGAAGTTTTTGAAGAATTCATGGAATGTAGTTAGATCAATGCCAAATAAGTATAAGTATCATGGGTTTGCAAAGGGAAATTTTGATGCATTTAGAGGAGGATGGTTATATTCTATCGACAGTTCTAGTTGGTCGTTTGGTGCAAGAGGAAGGGAAGTAGCAGCAAGGATACATAGACGAAATGTAGGTGCTACATTAGGTAAAAAAGGAATCAATAATAGAATAAGACTTAGGCAAATATCAGAAGTATTAAAAGATGAATTTGAGGCAACTAGTACAGATTCAGAAGATTTTATTGAAGGAGACTATAGAACACTATTGAAGATAGCAGTTGTTGTTTATTATAGACCAATGTTTAAGGAGATAGGTTTGTTTGATACAAACTTTAAGTTCTAAGACTAGGGTAAGCAAGGTAAGTAGTAGGAAAGAAAAAAGTTTCCAGTAGAAAAGTTAACATAAAATATTTATTGTATGTGACGCATGTAGTGCATGGCAAACAATAGTCCAACATTTGATGATGTAGTTGTTTTGCATAACTTGCAACTATGTCAAGAGTATTACGAACAAATTAGAGATGTTTTTGGGCATTTACCCAATCTAATTAGACGTAATAAGATAGTTATTGCAACAAAAAGGTGTCATAGTGCATTAGGAGGCAATAAAAATGCTCATTGTCATGGGCATAGTAAACCACACAAGATTTGTATAGCAAGAAAGACTTTGTTAGCAGAAAGACATAAGATAGCATGGATACCAAATGGAACAGAAAATCCGTGGCACGAACTATCATTTATTGAATGGTTAAAATACTTAATGGCACACGAAGCAGCACACATAAGGACTAAAGGCAGTCATGGAAAGGCTTTCAAAATAAAGTTTGCTAAATATTATAGTGTGTTTAAATAAACATTAAGTTTAATAGTTTAGTAACTGATCGTAAATTTGTATGAGTGTAGATGCAGTAGAAGAGGAAATTCCAGATTTATTGAGGATTGGTAAAGATAAAAATCCATATAGAGGAAAAGAGGAACTTGGAAAGATAGTTGTAAATAAACGTAAGACTGTAACGCCATATAATAGTGCAAAACATTTGCAAAGAGCAGATTTGCCTGTATATTGTAAAGATTGTGTATATAGAGGAAAAGATGTAGGTGGAAATGGAAAGTGTCCGAAATATGATTCAGCAGAGGGTGCTACATGTACTGTTAGAAAGGATCTTAATGAATTTCACGAAAAGATAGATACACGCAATGGTGAAGCATTAAAGGATGTAATTGGCGAAGAAATTAAACAATCATTGAATAGACTTAGAATGGCAGAATTTCAAGCTGCAATGGAAGGAGGATTTTTAGATAAACAATCTAATGCGGAGTTAAATTCATTGATGAGATTAGTAAAATTACAGTCTGAATTGTTAGGGACAGTAAAAGCAATACAAGTAAAACAGGAACAAGGAGAGAAGGGCATTATTACTCAAATATTAGAAGGAAAATTCAATTTGGATCAGATAGCAGGTGGAGATAATGGCGAGACCGCCTAATGATGCAGCAGAGTTTGCAAAGAAACTGTTGCAGAAAATAGTTGATGCTAGAAATAAGCCAAGTGTATTTGCAAAGGAATTCTTAAAATATGAACCGTATAGTTATAATGCTGAATATTTAGACTGTATGGATAAATTTCTAGCATATAGATCAGGTCGTAAAGTAGGAAAAACAATGAGTACAGCGACAAAAGCATTACATTTTGCATGGTATGCACCATTTATGTCTAAGGATGCAAAGCAAAGAGGAATATGTGATATAGTAATAGTTGCACCGTCACAGAATCAGGCAAACATAATGTTTGATATGATTACAACTTTATGTACAAGAAGTGTTACTTTAAATGAATATGTTGTAAAGAAAAAAGCAACTGAGTTATGGTTAGGTTTTATTGATGGAAAAGGAGTTTCTAGAATATATACTAGGGCAGCAGGAGAAAGAGGAGATTCAATTAGAGGTTATGTGCCTCATGTAATAATTATTGATGAAGCAGCATTTGTTAGACATAGAGTTATAGAGGCATTAATTCCAGCAGGATTAGCAACAGATGCTAAGATATGGTTAACGAGTACTCCATTTGGTAAGAGTGGGTATTTCTATAGAATATGTCTTAATTCTAAAGCAGGAAACAAGTTAGCACAAGAACAGGGTTATAACAATCAGGAAGGAAGATGGACTCAATTTTATGTGCCAACGACATCGAATCCTAAAGCAGATAAAGAATACCTTGCTGAAATGAAAATGCTTACTAAAGATGCATTTGAAACTGAGATAATGGGTAATTTTTTAGAAGTTGGAAATGCATTAATTCCGAGAGAATTAATACAAAACGCAATAGGAGATTACAAATTACCAAATGATGTTAGATATGTTTTGTCTGTTGATGTAGCAAGAGGTGGTAAAGATGAAACAGTATTTTGTGTACTTGCGTATGATCAAGAAGGAATAGTATATGTAATTGAAGCAAAGGGATATTCGTCTAATACAATTGTAGAAACTGTAAATACTGTACAAGAATATTTGAATAGGTATAAAGGATTGATTGATACAGTCTATATGGATCAGACAGGGCTAGGTGTGGGAGCAGTTGAAATGGCAGTTCAAAGAGATATGCCAGTTAGAGGAGTTACGTTTAGTTTGCAAGAAAAAGAAAAACTATATAACAATCTTGTTATGTTATTTGAAAATGGAAAAATAAAATTAGGAGATGGAGGATTTGATGGTAAGTTAGCATTTCAATTAAGTTATTTGACTAAATCATATACAAAGAATAATTATATGCGAATAGAAAGTGAAGAACATGATGATTGGCCTGATGCATTAGCACTTGGTTGTAAATGTGTTTATTCTGGTGAGGAGTGGCACGTATTAGATTCAATAGATGAAATTACTGTACAAGATCAAAGTGTTAATGACAGGTTACTTAGTAGATCAATGTTGTATAGATAGTTTAGCCTAATTACAATAATCTTTTTATGTAGAAAATTTGTCCTATAATTGAAATGTGGGAAAGATTCTGGGATTGGTATGAAAATAAAATTTTAGAGGCATTAATTCCAAGTGCAGTAATATTGTATTTGCAAATTCCTCATACATTGACAGCAGCAGATTGTTTTTTCGATGGGAATTTTGGATTATATGGATTTAGTAGTATTACTGATGTTTTGTTATATGGTATAGATTTACTGGAGATAATTCCAATAATAGCAATAACTATGCAGATATTTGCTCAAATAAGAAAAAGAACTAATAATAATCATTAATATTTAGTAATTAATTAGTATGGTTAATGGAAAAGTCAGAAGCTGCTGCAATATTTTGGGAAGGAATAGGTGCTCATGGAAGAGATCAATATTTAGTAGAAATAGGAGCAAATCAAGAATATGTTAATTATCAATGGCAGGAAATACCTAAGCCAATAAGACAGGCGTTAAGTAGAACAATGAATCAACGTCAAGGAAGAGGAGTTCCAGAGCCAAAGACAAAGATATTACCTGCACTAGCAAGAATTGGAGTTGGAATTGCTGGAAGAGTAGCAGGTGCAGTTGCAGGTGCAGATGATAATGAGGAAGAAGAGAAAGAAAAAGGTTTGTTCACAAGTTTTATATTAATGTCAGACAGAACAAATACTGATATTATGACTGTTAATAAGTATATCGATATGAGTGATGTGGATCAGTTTCATACAGGAGATAAAGTTATTTTTGTAGGTGGCGAGGGAATAATAAGTAATTTAACATCAAAGTATGCAACAGTTGTAAAGTCAGATAGTACAAGTCATGTAGTGCATGTGAAGAGTTTACTAAAAACAGAAGATATTATCTATACTGATAAAAATCAAATGACGACATGGAATGGTTTGAATTTAATAGAGAAATATATGTTATGTGATTGTATTAAAGCGAGTAGAGATTTTGCAAACAAAATGTGGAGTGAATTGCCACAAGAATTTAGAACATTAATTAAAGAAAAATACGGAAAACCAAAGAAAAAATCTACTGTAACACAAGATGAGGTTAATGATTTTCTTGATGGACTTCGAGAAAGTGGTGTGACGAATATGTTTGGTGCTACACCATATATAGTTAGTGAATTTGGTTGCACTCAACAAGAAGCAAGAAAGTTTCTTGTAAATTGGATGGAAACTTTTAGTACAAGGCACCCTATTTCAGAATCTGAAAAAGCAAAGAAAAAATCTACTGCTCCTTTAACACAAGACGAAGTTTTTGCATATCTTGATGAATTTCATAGGAAACTTTTTGAACAAGGAGAGTATAGGTACTATGATGTGCCCGAATTAAGAGCTGAAGATATACTTAGCTTTTTGAATCTTAGTCAACAAGAAGTAACCAAACTTATTTTAGCTTGGCAGAAATCTAGAGGGAAAAACTTCAGCATAGTTGAGCACGTTGGTGGTAAGTATAGAGAAAAAGGAATTGAGGCAAGTCCGTGGGATGATTTAAGCGAGATACGTTGTCCTAGATGTGGCGATAAATACAAACTATGGCTTATTTATGACAACGATGTTTTGGAGGAAGTTAGGTGTAGAAATTGTCATTGGAGTTCTTCTGATAATGATGCATTAAAATCTAAAAAAAAAGGAAATGAGGCTCATTACATTTGTGAAATCTGTGGAGCATTTAATTCTAAAAAAAAAGGAAATACGTTGGATAAATTAGATGAATGTCCTTTATGTGACGGTAAGTTAGTTAAATTGATTGACCTAACTAATGAAAATGCGATAGTTCGTACTGGAGTTGCGTGTACAAGGTGTCATTGGAATTCTATTGATTATCATGCACCAAAATCTAAAAAAAATGATAATGATAGATGCCCTGCTTGTGGATCTTATAAAATAGATTTTAAAAATAATAAGCCTAGTAAATGTTATGATTGTGGGTGGGAAAGTCTACTCAAAAGCACTATAGAAAAAATGAAAGCAGAACCAATAAATGTTTGGTCAGTGAAGAGATATTTTATGATGTATAGCAAATTTCCTCAAATGACAGAAAATGATGAAATTATTTTTCTAGATTTTTGTAAATCAGAAGTAGCTGATTGTATAGAAGCTTATCAGAAATGTGTTTCGTTTCAAGGCAGTCATAGCAAAGATGCAAGAGAGATGATGATAGAGATAGAGGATGCTGAGAAAATGTATTTTGCATTCCAAGATCATATTGTTGATACGAAGGCAAGAAGAGTAGGAGTAGAAAAGGCGATTGAAAAAATAAAATTTACCAAAGAAGATCATGATCTTTATCCTTTTTGTCCACATTGTAATAAAAAATTTGAAAATGAAATAGATTTTGATAATCACATGAGATATGAAGAGGAAATAATGGGACATGAGTAGAAACAGGTGATTGAAAAATGACTGGAATTGTAAAAGAAGAATATAAATGCGAGAAATGTGGCGATAAATTTGGGGATCTAGAAGAATATGAAGATCATATGCAGAGGCATAAAAGTATGAGTAGAAAAGGTCGGAATTTAAATAAAGTAGTAGTAACTATTTTGTCGTATGGCAAAACAACAGAAGAATTTAGAGATGCGGTATCTGAGTTTGTAAATAAACACAAAGGGCGTATTATAGAAATAAGTGGTGATGCTGGATATGCTAAAGTAGATGTAAGACCAGAGGTTGAACAAACATTTGTTAATGATTTGATTAGACAAGGATTTACAGTAAAAGCAGTACCATTTAGAAAAAAGACAGATGCAAATATTACCACAGCAACGTCAGGTGTAAATAATCCAACTAATAGTGGTAGAATGAAACCAAAGAAAAAAACTACTGTAACACAAGCTCAGGTTAATGATTTTCTTGATGATTTTCAAGAAGTGGGAATAAGTGGTTACGGTTTAACTAATATGTCTGAGACTATACACTATATAGTTGGTGTATTTGATGTTAGTGAAGATGAAGCAGAAAAGTTTCTTGTAAATTGGATGAAATCTAGAAGAGTGTATAGTAATCCAAAGACTGGTAAAATTGGTGGAATAAAAAGAGATAACCAAGATCCAATTACAGGAAGAATAATTTTTCCACACAAAAAAGCTAATGAAGCAACACAAGATGATGAGATTTATGGACTTGGAGCACTAACGTGGAGACCAAGACGAGGCGATCCACAAAATATTGTAATTACTTGTACTGTTTGTGGTAAAACATTTAGTGATGGTGAGTATGCATACGAGCACGTTGATAAGGATCATGATGCATATGTTAGTCCAATTACAGGAAGAATACACAAAAAAGCAGTCGGGGATATATTTGAATTGAATAAACCAGCAGAAGGACTGCCAGCAGGCAAGTATGAAGTTGTAATTGTAGAGGAAAAGTGGCAAAGTGGATGGGGAACATTTGTAGATGTTACTGTAAGAGATATTCATACTGGCAAAATATACAGTATTATCACACTAAAAGAAAATGCAGAAGCACTTGGACTACTAAAAGGAATAGGCGATATTGGTAGACAAGTAGCTGTAGAATTTGCTAATGAAGCACTTGGTCGAAGAATGTTTTATGTAAAACCTACGAAAAAACCAAAGGAGCAAAAAAGTTTACAAAGTAGCAAACGCAAGCCGAGAGATAGTTCACAAATAAGTAGAAAACCGAACAAACCGAGAGATACTGGTTCAAGATATAGATTTGCTAATAAACAGTTAGTAAAAGATGATTCAAAAAGAGACATATATGCACCAAATGACTTTGATAAATATGAGGAAGAATTCTATACTTGGTGGTATGATCTTAATGAAAACATGCGAAATAGATTGTTGGATGAACTTGGAAATGAAATAGGAATATTTGATTTTTGGTATGTAAATTTTAAAGTACCTTTAGATTCATTGAAATCTGATAGAATATGGAAAGTTGGAGTCCCACAGTCTGAAAATATACAAGGAGTAAAAGTCTATAATCCAAATGCAATCCCTTTGTCAATAGATGGATTAGCAGTAGATTTCAATACGATCTTAAATGCAGGTGAAAAGAACGTTAAAAAAGATCAGATTCTAAGTAAAAGCAAATTATTGAGTGGTAAAACATTTACTGTTAGTGGAGATTATTATAAAGAGCATTTTGGATTAGATAGTGGGGACTATATTGTAGAAAAAGAAATAAAAGATTGGAGAGGAAATGCAGGTATAGTGGTAAGAAATATTAGAACTAATCAGTCACATCTAATTTCAAATGAAGAGATAAGAGAAGATCCAAAATTGTTAGGAATATTATTTGATGATTTTGGCATTGAGTCTTATGCAAAGGATTCAAGATTGTCAACAAAAGACCATGACATGGATAAATCCATATTTATGTTTCAGCATGCAAGTTATAGACAAGGTTTTCGATCTACAGACATTGAATTACAATGCAACTACTGTGATCAAGTTTGGGCAGGGGATAAGTTCCGACAGTATACTTTTCTTGATTTTGTGGACAGTGTGATACTGCATCTTGCAAGTAAGCATGGAATAAAAATGAAACCAGATAAAGTTGAAAAATTAAATAAAAAAGCAGAACGACTGAGACTGGAACGGTGTGTGATATGTAATAAGATTATTCCAGTTCCAGCTAATGCAGATGTTAGAATAGATGATCCAATGTTAGTACATATATATTCAGAGCATCCAGAAAAAATGAAGAGTATGGAAAAATTTACATCTAAAGAGAAAAAAACATTTAGAAGAAGACTTGAAGAACTCTATGACGAAGATGACGTACAGTTTACTGATATAATTCGTGAGTGGTTTAGTGATGAGATGCATCATAGACGTGAGGATGATGATTATGACTGACGTAAGTAAAGCTAAAATAGTTCGTGGAGATAATAGTATGACAATAGATGGGCATAAAGTATTAAAAATTTGGGAATCGTTTTCGGGTTGGTATTGGTATGCCACAAAATCTGAAGGGTATCGTGAAACAGTATTTGATGATAATGATCATATTTGGTTTGGATATGTTCAGGGAAACTTTGATGAGTGGGGATCTTGGAGTGAGGCAGAATTAAAAGATGCTGGTGTTTGGGAAGTTCCGCAAAGTAATTGGGAATGGACTGGCAGATTTGAAAAATCACATACAAAAGATAAAGAGGATGATATAATTAGTAAGGTTTATGCACGGAAGTTATGTCCTGCTTGTGGATCTACTGAAGTATATTATGATAAATATGATCCTGCAACATTGAAAGATTGTCCATATTGTGAAGGTACATATTTACCAGAAGATACTCATTGTCCTTTTTGTGGAAAGCAAGTAGTTTCTGATGAGGAGCTTGAAGCTGAGATACAGTATGAGAAGGATTTGGAAACGTATCATAAAATGATGAAATCACATATAGAAGAAGATCGTGGGGAATGGTTCGATGTTGAGTATCGATGTCCTGAGTGTGGAAAAAAGTTTTGGAGGCCTGTTTTTGAAGATATTCAACGTGATATATTTCTCCACATGCAAACACATGAGGAAACAAAAGATTTAGATACTACGAGTTTTGATTCTATTCCAGAAGATTTTATAAGACTAATACGAAGGAAGGCTGGAAGGACTTGTGGTTGGCAGAAAATGAAAAAATCACATATAGAAGAAGATCGTGGAGCAGAATTCGAGGTTGACTATCTTTGTCCTGTTTGTGGAAAAAAGTTTGATGGTTCCGATTTTGCTGATATTAAACGTGAGATATTTGCCCACATGAAAACACATGAGGAAACAAAAGATTTAGGTACTATGGCAGATTTTATAAGACTAATACGAAGGAAGGCTGGAAGGTGGTCAAACGATACATCTGATCCTGAACCATTTTATGAGTCAAGAGATTATTATGTATCGGTCAATACAAAATATCGACACGGACATGTAGTATGTTTTCATTGTGACGAAAACTTGGAACGAGGTAAAGATGGAGGTGTACTTAGTTGGGATAGGCTCGTAGACAATGCGTTACAGCATCTTAAAGATAAGCATGGATTAGAACAAGGATTGTGGAAGAAAGCATATTGGAGTAAAAAGAAGGCTGGTTTGTTGGATGAAAAATTAAAACGAGAGGAGAGGAAGATGCATGATTATTTACAAAGCGTTATAACACGATATGAGAATGAGTTGAACTGATAGAATGGTAATGAAAATAGTTGAAGATGATTGTGATTGTGATAATTGTGATTGCTTAGGAATAGACGAATGTGAGCAAAATGAATGTGAATGTTGTCCTCAATGTTATTTATAGAAATGTTTATATTTTATAATTAAAGTCAAACATGCATGGAAGAAGAGTTTCCATTTGGTATTTTGCAAGAGATGTATAAAAAGAAAGCTAAGAAGGAAATTATAGATAAAAAAGATGAGTACTAGAGTTCTGTATTTTGATGGAGGAAATCATTGCAATAGAATATGTGTTTATGATCCATATGTTGATAAACATATTGTTAAAGTCATAAAGACAGCAGTAACAAATAATGAGTTAGAGTATTGGGCATTAATTAGTGCTATTAGATATGCAAAGAGACTGTACAAAGGTCAATGTGTTGTGTTTTTAGGTGATAGTGCTTTAGTTATAAATCAAGTGTGGGGTAAATGGAGAATAAACAAAGAAAAACTTAGAATATTAAATAGAATAGTAATTAAGGAATTAACTAATTTGCAAGATTGTAATGGTAGATGGGTTAGAAGAGAAATAAACAAAGCAGGAATACATTTAGAAAATCTATTGAATATTGACAAAAAGGATAAAAGTAATTGTAAATAAGTTATGTCATGCCAGTCAAGCAACCAAAATCAGGAAAGTTGAGATGTAGCAAATGCAATACTATTTTAGATTATTGGGTGTTAGGTAATGGATTGTTTAGATTACATTGTAGTAAATGTGGGTGGACTATGACGGATACTAAAGATAGGTTAACTTGGTAGATAATTATGTTTATATTTATAATATTATAGTAAAAAGTAGATGCTAGAACAAACAATACTTATGTGTGCTATAACGATAATATGGGCTGTAAATTGTGATGAGCAGTGGACAATAAATGTTTATGATTCTTTGTTCATTCAAGATCCAAATGGATATTGGGTAACAGGATATGCTGACTATAAAAATAACGTGATAGGAATAGGAACTGCACGAATAGATAGTTGTTGGGATGGTAGATGTTTGCCGATATTATGGCATGAAATTAAACATTTGCAATGTGATTGTGATTGGCATCATAAAATGGTTCCGAGTTATGATATATGGAAGTCATCAAAAGGATGGAAACACAAAAGTGAATAACTTAAGTTAGAGGTGTTTTTGTAATGTTATTAGTTTGTACAAAGCATTTCATAAGAGAAGTAAAGAATAGAGTAGAAAAGATAGTTGATACTCATAGATTTATGGAAGGAGATGTAGTTCCGACACATTTAGATTTAAATAGATGTCAGAAATTCAATTGCAAAGATCCTGTAGAATGGATAATTAAACATGTTTCAGATATAAAAATACAAATAGGGAGACAAGAAGAAGATAAAGCAGAAAAGTCTAATGAAGATTAACAAATGTGGAAGATGTGGATTGAATAGCATATATCTAAAAGTTGGTTTGTAATGGATATGGAAACAGTTTGTATAGGATTTGGATGCAAAATGCAGACACGTAACTTATGTGATATATGTAGACTCCCAGTATGTGAGAATTGTATGGTTAAACACAAAAATGAAACAAGAGATCATTAATAGATAAAGATGATTGGATAGTATGAAAGATGAAAAATACAAGTGCATTTGTCCATGTGGTTGCGAGGAAGAGGGAGAACATTGGATATGCTTAAACTGTAGTATGGGATTGTGTAGAGATGGGTAGATTTGATAAACGAGATAAAGATGATAGAGAAGCGTGGATGATTAGAGGTAGAAAGTCACAAATACTGTTCAGTATTTTATTATTTAGTGGTTTAATGTGGTTAGGATGGGCTGTATCTGTAGTTATTGGAATGATCATTGATTGGAATATATAGAAGAAACGACTGATCGTAAATTTGTCAAGAAATCTACAGACTGTTCGATCATTTATTCCTAAGTCACTAATAGTAATAGTATGAGAATAAGGGATATGAGCAGGTGTTTAGACTATATAAGGATTGTGGAAGTATGTGGCAGCAGGTGAGATCGCCATGCAGATTGTGGAAAGCAGGTTGAAATTGTCTGTTCTAAGGTGAAGCATCCCAAAATAATGCGATCTGTAACTCTTATATACTATGTGAACGCAGATTGTCCCACAAAAAGTGCAGAAATTGATCCAAGAAACTTCAAGAAACTTATATACTATATGAACGCAGATTGATTCAATGAGGCAAACATTGACAAAAGACAAACTTCAAGAAATCCGAGATTTTTTAGATTCGGTGCATACTGAACAGTACGAAAGCGAAAATGGTAAGATGCAAGTACACGTTGATGAAGTAAGTTTTACAAAAGATAGAAATGGAACATACGTTGTCATAGAGTTAAAAAGTCCAGTCAAAAACGGTTATAGAATAACCATAGTGACAGACTTCGTGATGAGCAGGATTGCAAAAATACTTGGAGCAGAATATCGTCTATATGGATTCATGTCTACTATGTCTATTGAGCAGAATGATCTGACAGTGACAGTAATGTACGAAAAAGAGTTATAGACGAGCAATATTTTTTTTTGTATTATATAATAGATATATGTATAAGTAGGTAGTATGGTATATAGATCATATGTGTATTGATTGTAATTGTAATGAAGATATATGTAATGTAAGTAAATCAGGCGATAAATGTAGTTGTGATTGCGAGAAATGTCAACAATAGAACGACAGATTGATAAAAAAGAAGATATAGCAATGGCAATTAGTATTCTTACATGCGAGTTAGATGTAGATTAGTTAGAATTGTCCACGCAATGCTTATAGAAGGTGAAAAACCCTAACCTAGTGTATAGACGAATTTGAGAAGAATAGAAGATGGTGGCTTAAAATTCGGCAACAAACTATTTAGTCAAGTCATTACTAACTGTTGACTAAGCCCAGTAAGGTTAGCAACAGTAAAATTCTAGACGTATTTGAGGCATTGATAGTAAAATTACTATTTCCTCCAGAAAAAATTAGCATTAGACAGATTGCCAATTGATAATAATGACTATATATGTAGATAATTAGGTAAATGATATGAATAAAAAACAAAAATTATTACGTGAGAAAAAAAGAGTCGAAAATGCTTTGGAGTTAGCAATAAATGATGCAGACTTTAATCTACAAGAGTCACTTAGAGGCGATTTTGCAGACATTGAAGATCAGTTACAAGAGTTGGAGTAAAAAATGACTGAAGATTATCAAATAAAATGCGAATCATGCGGTAATGACATAACAGGTGTTGAAAGATATACTGTTTCTGAAATCTGAGAAAGTGAGCATGGCGACACTATGAGAGAAAAAAATATACGAGCAATCTGTCCCAAACGTAACTTCGATAATCACATTTTTAGCGAGTGGGACTAGACGAGTAAAAACATGATGAAACAATACAATATGTGTTGTAAAGTGAATCAAAATGAAATGAAATTGGATACGCCTCGTTATTCGCATATTTTTATTGAAAATAAAGGATTGCGTTTTTTGGTAAGAGACGATACATCTGATAAATTTGTGGTGCAAGAAGTGATAGGTGATACCTATAGAAAATTGAATCTAAGACCTTCAGATGTTGTTTTAGATTTAGGAATGAATATTGGAATATTTAGTTGTTTAGCATTATCAAAAGGTGTAAAGAAAGTTGTTGGTTATGAAGCTGAACATGATAATTACAATCTAGCAAAGCAAAACATAAAGAATAATCAATTCATTGCAGGTAAATCGGAAATTTATAACTTGGCAGTCATTGGCAACAATGATGTGATAAGATGTTTATCGATAAATAAGAAAAAAAATAAAGGTGCTCATTCATTGATTTCTATAAAAGGCAGGTATCATGTTAAGGTCAAATGTATTAACATTAATAGAGTTATAGCACGAATTAAGCCAACAATAATTAAAATGGATGTTGAGGGTGCTGAATATGAGATTTTAAAAGCAATAAAATCGTTCAAAGGAATAAGAGAAATAATATTCGAGTTCCATCATGCGAACCTAAACGACACAAAAACACATGATAAGTATTTTGAAATTATAACTCTAATGAAAAAACACTTTAAAACTGTTGAAGCATCAAAGATAAATCAGAGATTCTTGGTAAGTTTGATATATTGTAATAATCAGAGAAAGGTGAATAATATTGAAAAAATACAGTTTTAGTGAACGCTGTAAGTATTGTGGTTGTGAGCAAGAGTTATGCATAACATCAATGAATGATTGTAATTGTGAGTGTCATTATGGTGATATAGTTGAAAAAAATTAGTGAAATTCTTTTCGAGTCTCAAAAGACTAGGAAACAGATTACTGATCAATATTTTAGTGACGATTATGTCGGTATCTATGGCACTCCAGATGGGTATTGTGCAATGGGTGCATTAGCTTGTGAGCAGGGAATAAGAGACATGATTGATGAGGATGGAGATAATAATACGATACTGAGTTATTGTAAAGTTCGTACAACTATTTTGTCACCAAAGGTGATATGTGAATACTGCGGTGATACATTTGAAAATTTGGGGTTTTACATTGTGCATATGAATGATGATGAATTGCTGACATTCGAGCAAATAGGAAAGGAAATTCAACGACTTGAAAATGAAGGCATAATTGAATATGATGATGTAGATATGGAATGTAAACAATTGTCGACAAAAAAGTGAAGTAACAGTTAAATCCTGTACTATTATAATATCAGTACATGGGCTGTAAAGAATATCAACGATTGGTACAAAGACAAAATGATATATCAGATAAGAATTCAGATTTTTCAAAAGAACGAAAAAAAGAATTGTTTGATGAAATTGGTAACTCAATAATATGGCACACAAATGCTTGTAGTATTTGTTCAAAACCAAAATATGAAAAGAAAGTGATAAAACCAACGATTGATTAATTAAAAATAATGTTTATAACGCTATAGATCATACGTAGGCATGGTAGAGTTGTGTCCGTTCTGTGTTTTGGATACAAAACCAATTGCAATGACAGCACATCAAATATTGATAGCGAGTAAATATGCGGTTGCTGATGGGGGACATTTTTTAGTTATTTCAAAAAGGCACGTATCATCATGTTATGACTTAAATCAAGACGAGTGGGCTGAGTCAGTATTTTTAATAGCAAAAGCAAAAGAAATGTGTGAGAAAAATAATTATACTGGAACAAATGTTGGATTTAATGACGGAAAGGATTCTGGGCAAACTATAATGCATGCACATATACATATAATTGGCAGAAAGAAAGGTGATGTAAAAGATCCGAGTGGGGGAATTAGAAACGTCATACCAAAAAATTGAGAGATATTTAAATAAGTCAACATATTTACATTTGTTAATATGATACTTTGCATACCTAGTAGATATTGTAAGATATGTAAAGAACAAGGTAGAGGGTTGCAAAATATGTGGTATGTGGATGATGGGTATGATCCTAAACGAAAGGAAGGAATGAGTGATAAAGATTATAATTTGTATTTGAAAGGACAAGAGCAGAATATTATGGGTTGTATAATATGTCAAAGTGGCGTGTCAACAAATGAACTGATAAATTTTGGAGATGTGCTTAAACAGTATACACCAGATAAGCTAGGTGTTAAAGTTGTAGATGGCATTAAGAAAAAGATAAAAGGATTGTTATAACTGTGAGTGCGGTTGATTACAGGGATGAGTTGTGGAAGGACAAGATAGATGAAATACATGATAGGCTTGATTTAATCAGTCACGAAGTACAAAGATTAAAATCAATGCAAAATGATATAGGTAAGTGGGCAGATCAAGTTTATCAGTGGCAACAGGAAACTGTAAAGTTTATGCAAGATGTTTCAGAAAATATTAATAAGTTAAAAAATAATTTTGAAGTACTGTTCAATCTGTACAAAAAGTTGAAATTAAATGCAGGACAGCGAAGAAATTAGATTTTTGAAACAAGAAATAGATTGTGAAAACAATAAAATTGATAAATTAAAGGAGAAATATCAACATACTAGAAAAATTGACAAAAAAAGACATAAAGAACTAGGAAAACAATTGTATTTGTTAAATTTAGTGGTTGCAAGTAAGATAATTCAAATGCAAAAATTGTCAGAAAGAGATTTCAAGAGAAATGGAACAAAATAAGTCACACAAGAGTGATGAATGGTGGATTGATAAGAAATTATTCGATAAATTATGTTATAATTTTGGAATTAGTCCAATATATGATTATGCTGCAAATGAATTGAATAGATTATGTGAAAATTATGTTAGTAAAGATGAAAATGCTCTAAAAATGGAATGGATAGAAGATGGATGGTGTAATCCTCCGTTAAGTCTCTGTAAAGAGTTTATTGTGCACGGATATAGGCAATGGTTGAGGTGGAATATCAATTTGATGATGCCAGTTCCTGCTGGAGTAATTAGTAGAAAATATTTTTTGAAGATATGGTTAATTTTTAGATGTAATTTAGGTGTAGAAATATGGCCTATTGATAGACCTAAGTTTAAAAACGAAGGTAAGGACAGTGGTTCTGCTAGAAATGACTATATTTGTTTAGTATTTAGAAAGAGAAATGTGTAAATATAATATTCGTAGACATATTTTGTGTTAAAAGTAGGACTGCTTATAGTAGCATTGTTTGTAATGATTGTGGTTAGTGGAAGTACTAATGCTTATGCTGAAATTATTTTCAAGACTAAAAAATTAGATCAGGATTTCTATAGATTTTGTATAATGGGACAAATTTTAGGACAGGGATATGATCCTAATATGATTAAAAAATGGAAGATCACTGTATACGATTTGAGTCAAACAAAGCCTGAGTTCTATGAACACGTTGAAATATTAGATGGGCAAAAAATAAATCCAAACATGCCAAGTGGAGTAACTGGAAAGATGACAGTGGATTTGTATTTGCTTGATTCTGAGGGATTGATGCAAAAAAGGATGAACAGTCATATCATACAACATGAGATGGCACATGCAATGTTGTATGATAAATATGGTGGTATGAGTAATTTGTGGGTAGATTTGGTGCATAATAATAATGCAACTTATACTTTGCAGTTAACAAAAGATGAGTCAGATTGGAAGTTTTTTTCAATGAAGATAATAGACATAAGAAGTTGGTTAAAAACTACGCTACAGCTTGCATAGATTGAATAGACCAAAATAATGTTCAAATACTTGGAAAAGAAACGATATATGGTGTGGCAGACAGTTCTGTAGTGCCGAAGAACTTAGTGTTTGCCTGCTGCCATACCATTAAAGTGTACGACTTTAACGAAATTGTGGAGTTATTCGGAAGCGATCAAAAAATCTTTATAACCTTTGTTTAGCAACAAAGTCTAATGGCAAATAGTAAGTCCAGACAGAAAATAATATTGTTCAAGGGTGCAGGCTCAGGTTCAGCCCTTGACCTCGGTGGAATGTGCACTTTGTTTTCATGTGTACAGAAAACCCAGAGTAATCCTGAGAGACCAGCAAAGATAGAACGAGTAGTACCAAAAATTCAACGACCAACTAGACAGCAAATTGCAGATGCTATCAAGTCAGCAAAGCAATTAGTTACTGACTATACAGAAGAAAAATTAGCTGTAGCAAAAGGATTCAAGGTACATGGAGAAGTCGGATACACAAGACTGGAGTTGGTGTACTAAATGAAACCCCACAATTATTTAGTCGCAAGTTGTGATTTATGTCACCATGCTTGCAAAAGTGGAGTATACATCAATGGTGTATTTGTATGTACTACCGACTTAAAGAAAATCGATACAGCAAGTTTCAATGGAGTGTATTAGAATGAAGCAATTACAATCTTTTCACAACGATGAGAAAATCAAAGCAAAATATGTCAAGCGTTTAGCAGGTCATTACAAGGCAAATGAAATTAGACAGTGTAACTATTACTGGAAAAATGGTAAAGGCGATGCTGTAGGTTGTACTATTCACTCTTCGCAACAGGATATTTATAAGAAATATGAAACTGAATTAGGAATACCTGAATGGGTTGCAAGACTAATGGAAAAAATATTTGATCATATATCGAAAAATAAAGCAAAAAAGTTTGCGATTCAATTCTTAGACTCAATTCCTGTAGGGGTAACAGAAACAGAATTTAACACACTCAAATACAAATTTTTCATGTACTTAGTACAAAATATAAGACAATTCGATCCAGATAGATATCCAAAAGCACAAGATGTAGTTAATATTGTAGTAGAACTTTGCAAAAAAGAACTTGAGAAACAAAACTCAGTTACAAAAGATGAATGGGCAGCAGCAGAAGAAATGGCATTCGCAGTAACACAAGTATCCTTGACTATGCCTGAGGCAGTAGCATGGGCAGCAGGAGAGGCAACACCACAAGCAGTAGCAGGGGCAGTATTGTGGGGAGTACCATTCAAAGCAGGAGTTGACTTTCAGACAAATGTTTTGCAATGCGGAGTAGTATATGAGAAAATCGCTGATAAACTGCTTGCTTTATTACAAGAATCAAAGAACGACTTAAAGAAAATCGATACAGATGGAGTGTATTAGAAATGACTAACCAAATAGTAACAGTTCAGCAAAAAACAGAAGAAAAGCCAAAATTATCTACTGAATTTGGTACGAGAAATTTAAAGTCATATAAAACGAAACGCACATTCACTGCAATGGTTGTTGCAGCAAGGCAACACAGAAAACGTAGAGAAGAATTAGGATACAAAAGTCATTTGCCGAAAATTAGTAGTATTCTGTGTTCTACAGACTTTAAGCAAATTATTGGTTCATTCAGTAGTGGAGATGGAGTTTGTGCACTTGGAGCATTAGCTAAGGCAGCCAAAAACCCAATTTCAAATGAAACAATAGACTGGCATCTGATTGTCAACAATTACAACGTTACAATTGAGGAACTGAGCAGGAATGTTTTTTGCCCAGTATGTCACACTCAGTACCATATCGGAAAGATGATACCACATTTGAACGATCAACATCAGTACTCATTCAAAGAAATTGGCAAATACTTGAAAAGATTCGGACTATAGAAATGTCGCAAACAGTATATCAAGAAATTGTAATTGATGTCAAAGACTTCAAGCCAGCATTTAACTACGAACAGGTGACTAGAACTTTCAGTGGAAGAGCATATCATTATAGTGTGCCAACAATAACATTGAAGGCAGATAATGGTCAGACGTACAAGTTGCAAGGAAAACCATTTGCGAGGTTTTTTGGATTCTCAAAGTATAACGTGAAAGACCAACGATTTGGTAAGAGAAAGTTCTTAGAGGAATATCGAAAAAACGGTAAGGAAAGTGTTCAGATCTTGTTGGAGAATATATGGAAGAAAATTGAGACTGAAAAGTTTAAGTTATTGCTTGTTGGTGGAAACGTTGGTAGAATTACATCAGATTCGTATATTGGAATTCCTCATTCATTCATACAACAAACAATAGAGAACAGACTTCGGCAAGAAGGGTTTGGGTTTAGTAAAGAAATAAATCCTAGAGGAACAATCGGCAAATACTATCTTGATATTGAAGGTGGTATGAGCAAATCAGATGCAATTGCAAATGCTAGACAAACTGGCAAAGTAGGTCAAATGATAAGTGGCATGATAAAATACTTCAACATAAATAGTGGTGACAAAGCGTTAGGACTATTTGGTGGAGGGGTAGTTTTGGCGTGTACGAATGGTATGATTTCAGAACATTCGAGTGCAAATGTTAAGATGCCTCATAAGTTGGACTTAAACGTAGTCAAGAGAAGAATTGAGGAAGCATTAGGATTGGTAATACAACAACTTGAACCAGCCAAAAAAGAGTTCATAAATTTGAGATCTATTCAGGTCACTAGGGAACAAGCAAAAAAGAAAATAGAGTCGCTTCCAATTCCAAAGTATTTGAAGGAAGCAATATGGGCTAGACTGTTTCAGAAATCGGAACAAACAACAAACGGACAAATGGATTTCGATGGCACCATGTGGGGTTTATTCATGTCTAGTACATGGATTGCAAGTCACATGGACAAAGTTAGAAAAGGCAACCAAGAACGAGAACTTGATGAGTTGAAAATCAAACAACTATCAAGTCTAGAATTGTTCACAACAGATTGGGATGCAAGAGAAAAGGAACTGGAAAAGACAAATGCTCCAAAGATGGAGGTGAAATAAATGCAGATAGAACTGATAAAAGAAGAACTTTTTTCTCAAATAGCACCTAGATGGGCACAAATTCTAAAAACGTCAGGGACTTATGGCGATATGGTAGGCAAGTGGCAACAATCTGAAAATAGATTAGATATTGATCAATTTGATGGTTGTATAGCAGGAGAAGTGTATTGTATGACTGATGCCTACAAAGATGTAGCAAACGACATGTATTGTAAACAATGTGAATTACTGTCTTGCATAATTGGTGGAGCAATAAATTCAGCAGCAGTGAGTGAATTAGTTGACTCAGAGCCATATGATGAGGAGTGGATGAATGCCGATGTGCAAGATAAATTAGAGTTTGTTCGGCGTAATATTGGTTATGCTATAGATGCATTTATGTTCCACTTGGAAGAGAGCCATGCAGATTTAGTTGAACAAAAGAAAAAGCAGTATGCAGAAATAAAACGAAAGATTGAAAATGCGTCTTGTGAAGATGATGTGATGCCGTACAAGGTGACTGAATAATGAAATACAGACACTTTTTTGTGTGTCCACAGTGTGATGAAGTCTCAAGTTTCACAAGTTATGAAAAAATCAGTCAAAACACAACAGTTGAAACTTCTTGTTCATGTGGAATAATGACGCATCAATTTTGTAAATCAATGGTGTTGAAAAATGCTTAAAAGAATACCAAGCCAAAGAATGTTAGACAATATGAAAAAACGATATTTTGATGAAATTTTGAGTTGTGCCTATGCAATAGATAATGCTAAAACATTTGAGGATATGAAGTATATAGGCAATCGATTACTTTCAGCTAGCGTAACTTTAAGACACAAAGGCAACTTTTTTGAATATGTGAATGAAAATGACTAGCGAAGAAAAAACATTCAGAAAAAGACTTGAAGAACTCTATGACGAAGATGATGTACAGTTTCGAGATATAATCCGTGAATGGTTTTTCGATGAGATGAAACCTAGATGATTAAAACGTCATTTACAAAGATAATCGATGAATTAGTTCAAGAGGCACAATATGATCCAGAACTTGCAGTTGCAATAAAGTGGCTTGATGAACAGGCACAAAAAAAAGGAGTGTCATTTTATGCCATAGTTTTTGAGCTACTTTACACGAATGACGCAAATTCTAGAGCAAAACAGTGGATGTACGATAGAAAATGAAAAACGGAGGTGAATTAAGAAGTGGCAGATATATCATTTGATAAAGTAGATCAGCAAGAATTAGGTTCTGATTCAAACAAGAAATTTGTTTTGTCGCAAATGGAAGGTGGAAAGATCAAAGCAGGGAAAATCATGTTCTATATAAATAAGCAAAGCAAAGATGAAGATCCAAAGAGCAGGAGTAAAGGATTAAGTTTCTATCCAGAAGACATGCAACCATTGATTGAGATATTATTGCGACTCAAAGCAAAACAGCCTAGTTAGAAATAACTAGGCAAACAATATTTTTTTATATTCAAACAGTACATAGATAATATGCCAATATTTGTAGATGAAAGTTCAACATTAGTAATTATTGCTCCAGACTTTATAGGGATTGCATCTACAGTAGCAGGTAAAGATCCAAAGAAACCAATAGCAGAAGATGACTCAATTCGTAGAAAGTCATGTCCAAGATGTAAGGAACTGTCATTAGAAAGACTTGAACATGGAAAAATTATATGTTTAGTTTGTGGTTGGCCTGATGAAAAGCAAAAGCAAAAGAAAACAAAATATACAGTTTAGCGAGTCTGATAAGGAATGGATTCAGACGATAGTTAATTTTTTGTTTACAATATTTGATGTAAACCAAATGCCAATTGTCATATTTAGTAGAGAACATTATAATAGTTATTGTTCTAAAGTAGAAAAATTAACGACTGAAAAAGGAGGATGTATTCAAGATAAAGGAGTTATATATATAAATTCTAAGTATCACAGCAAAGAGCCAAGAAAAGAATTGTTGAGTACAATAGTGCATGAAGTTTTGCATCTAAAGTTTCAATCAAATGCCACAGAGTATCAGATTAGAAAATATACAGGATTGCTTGTCAAATAAATAATAATACATTTATACAATAAAAAAAAATGAAAAATGTGTAAAATGAAATGGTAAAGAAGAAATATCTGTCAGATGTAAAGCGAGGAGTAGGAACAAAAGATGACAGCAGTAAGATTGATGTAACGTATGTCGATCCTCAATTTATAATTGAAGTTGCTAAAGCAATGCAAAGAGGAGCAAAAAAATACGCTAGAGGAAATTGGCAGTTGAAAGTAGATCCGAAAAGAAATTTGGCAGCAATGATTCGTCATGTAATTGCTATATGGCAAGGAGAAATATATGATAAGGAGTCAGGGTTAAGGCATGATGTTCATGTTGCTTGTAATGCAATGTTTCTAAATTATTATGGTAGAAAAGGAGTAGAAGTAAAAACTGAACATAAATATGAATAGAGAACAATATTATGCATATAAGTTATGGCTTGATGCAATACGAGATATTGTAATTGGAGTAAGTGTATTTGTCCAAATTGGATTAGTATGGTGGTTGATTAACAGTGAGTAAAAAAGTAAGTTTGGATTTTGATGGAGTTTTAGCTCATACGATGGATTTATGGATATCCGAATTTAACAAACAACATTCAAGTAAAAAGACTTCAATAGCAGATGTGACCGCATGGGCATTTTTTGAGAGAGATCCTTTTAGCATCAACGAAAAAGAGGCATTTGAATTATTTGATTTCTGTTGGAGGCATTGGGAATTAATAAAGCCAGTTGAAGTTGATCAATGGTATAAAGTAGAAATGCTGAAGAAAATTTGTAAAGTAGACGTTGTAACATCTATAGTAAAAAATAAAGATGCAATAAGAAAGTGGCTATCAATGTATGATATAAAGCCTGATGATGTTGTGTTTGATCAGCAAAAATGGAAACTAGACTATGAGGTATTTATTGACGATTCGCCTCACAATGCAGAAAATATTGAGAAGGAAGGAAAGATTTGTTTGCTATACAATCAATTGTGGAATAAAAATGTAAAGGAGACAAAAAATATTATAAGAGTATATAGTTTAGACCATGCGATAGATGTTTTGAAATCATTAAATAGTAGCAATAAAGGAGATAATGGTAGCAAATGAATAGTTTGACTACTGTAATAGTGTCTGATACTCATATTGGGCATGATAGAGGATTGAAGTCTGATACTGCAATGCACAAAGAAAAAACTGACAGTTTGAACAAAATTCAAGAAGCAATGTTTGAAAAGTGGAAAGAATTAGCAAAAAAGTATAGAAATCCAGATTGTCTAATATTGAATGGTGATATTCCAGAGTTATTGACGATAACTAAGAAGGAATCAGAATGTTGGACTACAGATGCAACTGAAATTAAAGATGAGGCAAACAAATTGTTGAAGATGTTTGGTAAACCAAAAAAAATATTTGCTATTAAAGGAACGCCAGCTCATGTAGAGGCAGATCATCTAAGATTAGAAGAAGAGATTGCAAGGGATTTAGGTGCAGAAGTGTATCATTTTAAGCATGTGTGGCCATATAGATTAATTGATTTGGCTCCAGCAGGATCTAAGAAACCAGCACTGTATCATGTGACGCATCATATATCTGCAACATCAGGATGGTATAGAGGAACTGCACCTGCAAAAGCAATGGTGAATTTAATGTTAAATGAATCTCATTATATTGATAGAAGAATTTGGAATAAGATTGTAGGACTAATACGAAGTCACGTTCATCATTTTTGGTATGAAGAAAGTGTCAGTAGAAGAATGATTATTAATCCGTGTTGGCAGGGAGCAACTAATTGGATGATTCAGAAGATGCCTGAAACGCCTCCAGATATAGGAAGTGTAATTTTAGTTCATCATAAAGATGGGGAGTTTGAGATTAAAAAAGAATTAGTTCCTGTGGAAGAAATAAGACCGCCAGTATTCAAAGCAAGATATGTATGAAAACAAAGACAAATTATAGTGATAAGCCTGTAATAATTTCTGCATATAGAGCAAAAAGATTCGTAAAGTCTACTAGAGACCAAGTATACGATGCTGTAAAAAAGTTGCAGCCATGTGTTACTTTTCAAATAATGAGTGCAGTTGATTGTGGGAAAACGAGTGTAGAAGAAGCAATGAGATTTTTTTGTAATTTACCCAGTGATCATAAGTATAAAGTTCATTATGTTTATGCGAAAGTTCGATATGATAGGAATACAGTTCCGTCAAGAGTATATGCAATTGATAAAAATAGATTGCCAAAAGCTGCTTGAAATGAAAAAAAAAACATTAAATATTATTAGTATATTTGAGCAATATGGCAAACAGTGAGAGTAAAGACAAGAAAGGATTTAAATTAGTATTGAAAGACATTAATGTTGAAATAGAAAAACCAAAAGTGTTGAAGTTTGTACGACTATCAGAAAAATCGAATATTTATTATACTGGTTGCAGAGTGAGAACTTTTCTGTGTATGGGATGTAGTGCAGTTGTTGGAAGTAAATTAGATCATACCAAGTTTCATATAGATGTTGAAAAAATACAGTATGTTGTAGAAGAAGTAAATCCAATAGTGAAGGAAAGACACGGAGTTACTGCGTTAGTATAATAATAAGGTTTTTAATTGAGACAACTGCAATAAATTTTGATGAGATTTTTAGGAAGAGAGTTCATTAGTAAGGGTAAAATAGATGAAATAGAATATCAGAATAAATTCCTATTAGATAATTTAGTTAATAAAGCATGGAGTAATGAAGCTCAAAGACCATTTTTAGACATTCGCACAGTAGCGAGTGATACAGGTTCAAGAGTTCCAGTAAATATTTATCCTATACAGTTTTTGTATGATTTAGCGAAAACAGTTGATGGACTTAGAATACCTATTGAAGTCTTAGTACGAGAAATTACAAAGAATGGATTTGAAGTAATTTCAAGATATAAATTTAAATGCAAAAATTGTCAGAAAGAGTATGCTGAAAGACCTGAAAGTAAAGTTGGACAAGAAGATTTAAAATGTGATGAATGTGATGGTACAGATTTTGATAGACCAAAACCTGAAAATAGAAAAGTACTTGTTGATTTGTATAGAAAAGCAGTAAATGAAAATAGACAAAGTTTGAAAGCAATTTGTAAGATGTTAGATAAGGATTTAGAAATTTCAGATATTTGTTATTTAGCATTGATTCAGACGTATGATGTACAGAATGGCGAAATAGTTGCAAGGAATCTACATGAATTAATAAGATTGTATCCTCCAGCAACATTTTTTTTAGCGGATCAGAGTGGAAGAATTGGTAGAAATGATAAAGGACAATATGTGTTTGTATGTCCAGATGGTAAGCACAGAAAAGAATTGATGGCAATTGATGAAGCAAGTTATGATCTAGAAAATCCTCCAAGATGTAAGGAGTGTAATGCAAAAATGCTCAAAGCAATTGTTGAAGTAAATAATATGATGACAGCATATGTTGAAAGTAAAAAGATTTGGTATGCAGAAGGAGAAGTATTATTTGTAGGAGGCAAATATTGGCCTGACCTACTATATGGCTATAGTCCGATATTTACTGTTTGGTCAAAGGCAATGGCATTGTATTACATGGATGAGTATATTAGAAAATATTATGACAAGATGCGACCTCCAAGAGGAATATTGCTTATTGGTTCAAGAAATTATCCAGCATTGCAAAAGGCGTGGGATTATGTGAAAAAACAAACACAGTCAGATCCGTACAATTTGCATCCGTTAATGGTTGAGCTTCCTGATAAAGCAGGCAGAAATATTATGCAGTATGTTGATTTGACAGGTTCGCTGCAAGATTTACAATTTATCGACATTAGAGATGAGTTCAAAAGAACAATAGGAGCAATTTATGGTGTATTGCCTTTGTTTAGCGGTGACTTGCCAACAGGATGGAACCAAGAAGGATTAGAAATGACAGTGACAAATAGAGCAGTAACGTATGGTCAAGATGTAATTTATGATGGAATACTAGAACCATTAGCATTGATGTTAGGCGTAGATGATTGGGTTATAAAATTAAAGAAAGGAGAAATTACAGATGAATTGAGAGAATTGCAACTTGAACAAGCAAGAACAGCGATTGCACAATCGATGAGTAGTATGGGATTTGAAGTAAGACTTGATGGAGAAGGCAGATTCATTTATAGTAATAAAGTTATGGAAGAAGTTGGACAAAATGTAAGTGGCAAAAGTCCAAAACCAAAAACAGAAGATATGACTAATTTTCAAGGAGAGCCAAAGGTAAATAGACCTAGTGATCTTGGTGGAAAATTTGAAGGGCATCCTGCAAGTGGAGATAATACTAGTATTAGTAATAAATCTGCAATAGGGTATTATGATAAAAGAAGGGTTAGATCAGTCAAGAAGAGTAATCCAGTTGATAGATTTCGACATACAACAGTGGTAGATTATGGGGACTCAGAATCTAAATAAGAACAAATTCATTAGTTTGCAAAATGATGCTCAAAAGAAGTTATGGCATAAACATCAGTCCAACGAATATACAAAAATACATGAAAGGAGAATAGAAGGACTTTGTTATGGATGTTTTAAGAGGGATTATGTTTCTGCTACAATTGTAGACATATGTAAGCATTGTATGGACAAAAGAGGGCTAGAGCCAATTCTAAATATAGTAGTAAAAAAGATGTATGGATATTGTTTTTTTTGTGGAAAATATAATTTTGAAATATATCAAATTAATGCTAGATTTTGTCAAAAGTGTATGGCACTAATTAGAAGTAGAAATAAGATGCTTCGTACACACGGAACGCACAATGTAGATCCATATTGGAAATATTTGAGAAGGGTTTTTGGACAGGATTATAGAATTTTGAGTGGGTTTGCAAGTAGTTCTAGAAAATAGATTTATATCGAGGAGAAGAAGATTTCTTTTATGGGCAAATTTGATGATCCAGAGTTTTGGGTAAAGGTAAGAGATACAATTAGCATTGATGCAACAAAGAATGAAAGAGTAAGGCGACTTCAAGCATTAATTAAAGAATATCTTGGTGAAAAGAGAGATGATACAGCAAGAAAAGCAAAGGAACAAAATCCAGTTAGTGATGTAGATATTTCTGAGCAGCAATTACCTAGAGAAATTCAAGCATTTTTAGAATCAAATGATAAGGATGTAATAAAGAATTTTGTTAATGAATCTGAAGTAAAGAAATTCATTCTAGGTTTTAACAATTTGCAAGCAAGAGCAAAGAGAGAAGGATTGACAGGTTTTGATGCAAAATACAAGCAACAAGCGATAAGAGCATTAAATCAGAATAGATGGTATATTGTAAATAAGGATAAGGAGCAGTTGCCGAAATTACTCTAGAAGAATAAAGTTAAGTCTATTATTTTTAAAATCAAATAGGCAGTTGGAAATAACTGTAGATGATGTAGGTTTGCCAATAATTCTATTGATATGTTTTGAGTGAATAGGTTTTAAAAATTTAAGATATTTATGAGGTTTAAAGTCAATTGATTGTTTTTTATGATTGTAAATAATTTCAGATAGATCAATGGTTGTTAAATCAGAAGGAACAGAATTTATTTTTTTCTCGTTTAGAATGATAAGACTGCGGTTATAATCAGGTCGAAAGTTTATTTTTTCATAGTCAACTAGTACAAGTAGTGATTTTTTAGATGCAAGGAAATGCACTACAGGAGTATGAAAATCTTCAAGTTCAATAAATTGCTTGTAACGTTTCATATAGTCTGTAATAGATTCAAATACATATACGTCAGCAATCATTAATAATATTGTTTAAATATTCTATAATAAATATTATTATCTAATGCAGTATGTAAAATGTCAGATAGATGAAGTTGGTAAATTGTGTAGTAAGATATATGATACATTAATTCAAATGGAGTTTAGACCTGACATAATTGTTTCAATAGATAATGGTGGTAGAGTACCTGCAACCATATTAGCAGAGTTGTTTAGTTGTCGTAGTATTCATAGATTGAAAATATCAAAGTATGATGTAAATGGAAGTAAGTTACATGATCCAATAATAGAAAAATATGATCCAAGTGGATTAGAGCCATTAATTAGAAACGATTTATTGAAAATATTGATAGTTGATGATGTAATTGAAAATGGGGATACTATGAATTTGGCAGTAAAAAAAATGATGCAGTTGTCTCAGAACATAACAATTTGTTGTTTAGTGACAAAAGATAAAAAGTTTAAGACAGCGTATTTAAAAGTTAACGTTTTGATAGGAAAAATTATATCAGATGAGCAGTGGGTAATGTTTGAGTGGGAAAATGATAAAGAGTGATGATAATAGGATTTGGGGAAAAATAGCAGAATTAGATAAAATAATTGCAGTTACTTGCCATGAGATTCAGGATTTAAAAGATAACGACAAAGAAATTAGAGATAAAATAATGTATGTGAAAAGTACTGTAGATGGTTTAACTAAGCAGTTAATAACTGATAATGTGCTTAAAAATGAAAATGTAAAGGACAGAAACAATAGAGTTATAGTTGCAATAATAGGCTCTTTAGCAGGAGCAATTGCAATATTAGTTGGCATATTAGTTAGTCACATTAAGTAATGTTGATATAGGTTGTTGATTTTTTGTAGTTTATGGTAGAAAGTGTAAGTCATAGAGGCCTCAGATACTTCGCTTTAGGTGCTGCAACAGCGTTAACAGCGTTGTTACTAGTGGTAGAGAAAATCTCGTCAGAAGCAGCAGTAGGGATAGTAATAGCAATACTTGGTATCTCAGGTGCAGATATTATCAAACATAGAAACGACTAGGTTTGATTGCATGGCTGTAAGTCAGCCAAAATATTTTTTAAAATAGGTAAATATATAAGTAAAGAAAAGGTATTTTTTCTAGATGAGCACAATTCATTATTTTAATAAGTTGATTACCAGAAGTGTAAGGGTACTAAAAGACGACAATCAAGAAAGGATTTTTGAGGGCATAGTGACTGCCGAGATTGTAGATAAACAAGGGGAAATAACTATTCGAGATGAATTATTGAAAGGATTGTTAAATTCGTGGATGAAGGGACATGCTCCGATAAGCGATTCACATTCTAATAGAATTGTAGGAGAAGGATTAGATGTAAAAGCAATAGATTTAGTTGATCAATCTGGTCAGACATTTGCAGGAATTACAATCAAGGCAAAGATTTTCAAACGAAACGAATTAGATGATATTATTTGGAATAGAATCAAAACTGGAGAGTATAAGGGACTATCTTTTGGTGGTGCTTCAAGATCAGAACGAATTCCAGTAATGACAAAAGATGGAAAATATGCATATATGTTAAAAGATTTAGATGTATATGAAATTGCAGTATGTCCAGATCCTGCTGTTTCATGGGCATTAATTACTAATTTTAATAATGTTGCAAAATCACATACATTAGAAGAATTAGGTAATATGAGTATGATTCAAAAAGAAAATGAACAAATTGCTGTAAAATGTGATAAAAATATATGTTATGTTTTTGATAAAAGTGGAGTAGATTTTGTAGATTCAGAACATATGAGGGCAGCAATTCAAGATTCAAGTACTATGATTGTTGCAACAAAACTTGAAGGCAATACAGCAACAAATTCAGTAATGCTTAATAAGGGCTCAGAACCAAATTCACATAAGAACATGACTATAGAAGATCAATCTAAGAAAATAGCAGAACAAGAATCAAAATATGTAGAAGTATCTAACAAAGAAAACGAGAAAGACGAAAAAGACGAGAAAGATGAAAAAGACGAGAGGAAATCTGCTCGTTATCGTGCTGATTATGCTAGACTAATAAACCGAGATATGTACTCAGTAATGAAAGCACTTGTTGCGAAGTTTGATAGATTACAAGCTGATGTTGATGCTTTGAAGGCATCACGTGACGAGGAAGATGAAGAAGAGGATAAAAAAGACAAGGCTATGGAAACTCCATTAGGAGAAGAACATAGTCAAGGACAGACTGTGAGATTAGGAAATGCTTATGTTGATGATGAGCAAGGTTCGCAAGATCCAGCAGATGCAGTAGCGAGAGGATCAGATGATCGTATATCAACTGAGAAATCACGAATCACAAAGACTGTTGCACTTCCATCATTGTCTGGTGAAAGTTTCATTACTAGGTCAACAAGAGATGTAAATGCAATATTGAAAGCAGCAAGAGAAACTGGTAAATTAGATCAAGTTGCAAGAGATATTATTGCAGGCAAATATGGTCAGCCAAATGTAAGTCAATTTGGCGTTAATGGGGTGAAGTGGTAGATATGTTTCCAATAAAGACTATAGAAGATATGGAACTAGCTTATTATGGCAATAGTTTAAGGTATCTTCAGAAAGCAGATGCAAATATATTGACTACGACATCAGGAGTATTTAATACTGTATTTGGTGCATATGCGTGGGCAAATCTCAATTTAGAAGCAAATATTTGGTCAGTATTGCCGAAATATGTTTGGGACAGATCAGGATTCAGAATAATTACTGCAAAGGTTGGTAATTTAGCTGGAACAAATATAACTACATTAGGTGGTACTCCAGAAGAAGGTGTTATTGCAGATACAGCAAAACCAACAGTTGAGGAAGTAAGTGTAAAGCCAAAAATTGCTCAGTTGCCATTTGGAGCATCAGTTCAAATGGAATGGTTAGCAAATAACAGTAAAGATGACATTTGGGGAAGTCTTGCTTCTTTAAGACTTTTCAATGCAACACAACATAAAGAACTATTAGCACAAATGCTATTTAGTGATGTTGAAGGAGCAGCAGCAGGTGCATCAGCAGATTTTACAGGTACAAATAACTTTGAAACACTTGATAGAATTGTTTCAGCAGATTCAGAAGAAGATCAGCTTGGTGGGACATACGCAGATTGGTATGATCCGTGGGACACTCTTGATAGAGACTCACTAACAAAGTATGATGCAACTGTTGTATCAGCAAGTGGAACAATTGGAACAAATGATGTTTTGACGAATACTGTAATACTAGAATTTCTAAGGAAAATTAGAAAAGCTGGTGGACAAGATCCAAATGTACTTGTAGGAAGTCACGAAGTATACTCTGAAATTCAAGAAATATACAGTCCACAAGTTAGGTATCCAATAGGTGAATCAATAATTCAAATTGATGTGAACGGTGTACAAACATTTAATGGACAAGGCGTAGGTTTGCATGTGTCAAGCCTTTATGGAATTCCATTCATACCAAGTAAGGATGCTCCAAGTTATAGTTCAGATACAAATGAAGTAGGTAGACTATTTGCATTTGATACGTCTGATCATGATGGATTTGGTTATCCAAGATTGGGAATAATGATTGCAGTTCCAACAGTGTATAATGAGGCAACTCATAATACGCAAGGATGGCCTTTTACATTGAGTAAATTTGTAGAGAAAGGACTCTATTGGACTATGGGAGAAACAATTTGCAGACGATTCAATGGACAAGGCAAAATCAGAGACATTAAACTCTAGGTGAAGTAAGATATGGCGATAACAGTTAGTACGTCAGAGTTCAAGTCATTAGTTGGTGGAAAATTTACGCCACATGCTTTGATGCAAGGAAGAAAGTTATTGATATATGTCGCTAAAGTCACAGTTGGTGCATCAGATAATTATGCAACAAATGGATTTAGTGCAGACTTATTATCTAATGGAGCAAAAACGTTTCTATGGGTAGTACCAATACAGAATGATGCAAATGTAATTGCTAGATATGATGAGACAAATAAAAAGGTGCTATGTTTTGGACAAGAGCCGACAAGTACATCGTCAGGTGTAGTGGCATTGACACAGCTAGCAGCATCGTCTACAATCATAAATAGTAAAGTGTTTGAGTTTCTTGTGTTTGCTCAAAAATAGTGGATAAAATCCACATTCATTATTTTTTATTAGTAACTATTAAATAACTAAATAAGAGTAGAACTTATAGTATGGTAGGCGGAAATTTATGCAAGTGGGTGGATTTAGTTGGTTCATCAGCAGTACAAATTAAAACAGGTAGGTGTGTTGTTAGATCAATTTATGTTGTAAAGGCAAATGCAACAGATGTAATAGTATTAAGAGATGGAACGGAAAATAGCAGTACTGCAAAAATAACTTTACAATGCGATAATGTATCGTCTTTATCAAATGTTAATATAGCATTTAATGCAGGATTAAGAGCAACTTTTACTGGTTCAACAGCATTGATTAAAGTCATATACGAATAGTTTAATTTATAGAAAATAAAAAAGTAAAGTATGGCAGTTGTTTATTGTACAGCACAAGAAGTAATAGATTTTATGGGCATTATTGATAGATCGACAGGAAATACTTTGACGATTAGTTCGACAACAGATCCGAAGCAATCGTTTGTAGAAGAATTAATCAATTGGGCAGAAAATGAAATAGAAGAACGAGTAGGACATGCATGGACTACAAGAACAAGTACAAATGAAATACATGATATTTCAAATATTTATGAACCATATTGGGGTACACCAATACATTTGCAACATAGAAAAATAACTACAATAAATGTAGCAAGTGGAGATAAAATAGAAACATGGGATGCAGAGCAGTATCAAGATATAACAAGTACAAGTGATTGGAAGATGCAATATGATTTGGGTGTTTTGTATTTAAGAAATTATTATTATTCTTTAGGAAGAGAAAACAGAGTTAGAATTACATATCGTTATGGTGATTCATCAGTTCCAAAGTGGGTTAAAGAAGTAGTAATAAAATTAGTTGCAATAAAACTCATTGAAAGATCATTTGCTATGAGTTATGTTAAATTTGGAGAGGACAGAGGACTTAGGACATCTGAGGTAGTGCAGCAATGGAACGATAGTATAGATAGAGCAATATCAGATCATCAAGAGTTTGTTGTAGTTGAGTATTGATCCAGAAATAATAAAATTGAAGGAGGATTTAGCTAATTATATTATTGAAAAAATAAAATCTAAAATGAAGCAAGAAGGAAAAATTGATAGCGGAATAGCAGCAGAATGTTTTGATTATTATGAGAATGATTCAGTAGTTGGTACATTTTTAGACTATATGTATAATATTGAATATGGAAGATTTGCTGGAAGTCATGTACCAATCAAACCGTTAGCAGAATGGGCTATGAGTAAAGTAGGTGTTGATGAGAAAAATGCTTATGCATTTGCAAAGTATATAGAGCATATGATATATGAAGAAGGAATTACACCAAGCAGAGTTGTTAAGAAAGTGTTAGAGGACTTAGAACATGGTTGATGGAGCACAAGCAAATAAGTTTTTGAATGATTTAAAGACAATTCTTAATACTTGGAGTACTACAGATTTTGGTTCAAAACCAGATATTGATATAGTACAAGATGTAAAAGTTCATGGATATGGGCAAGCAAAAGATGAAAATGTGTTGATATATGTAGATTCTGAAAAAATGGAAACATATTTGGGAGGATTAGAATGGAATAGTTGGTTAAGTGCTACTATTGAAATTGGAACAAATTTAGACAGAACCAGATTTGATAAAATGGTCAATTCTGTAGTTTCATTGCTGAAAACGAATGTCAAATATACAGGGTATGCTTATATTTTGATAAAAGGATATACTGATTTAAGTAAAGATATGAGAGGAGCATTTAGAGGGATAGTTGATGTTCAAGCATTAAAACATGAGCCAGCATTTCCATAAGTAACTTTTAAATTATGATTAAAGTAAAATGATTGAGATATGGTACGAACTGGAGCTCATGTATATAGCAAATTCGACTTTGAGTCTACATTTGGTGGAGATGATTCAACAAAAACCAAGGTTTTTGGTTTATCAGAAGAATTGTCCCCAATTACCACGACTAATAATCAAATACCATTGTCACAACTAAATAGTATAGAAGTTGATCAATTTGCGTATGGGCAGGATTCTAAGAAAGTTTCACTTGCATTTGTTTTGAGTTCTCCATGGTGGTTAGAATTAATATTGAATAATAGAGTAGATGCTGGAACAAGTCCATATACTCATACATATACAGGGTTGAAAACCGTAAAATCATTTGCATGGGAGATAGGTTTTGCAAGTGAGACATCAAATACAGTTAGAACATTGCTTGGTTGTTGTATCAATAGTGCTACAATAAGATGTTCACAGAATGATGTGATAAGATGTACAGCAGATGTTGTTTGTGGTAAGGAGGGAACAATTAGTACGACTTTAGATTCAAGTCCTCCGAGTGATAGTTATGATTTTCCATTTACGTTTGTACACGGATTAATACAATTACCTAGTGGAACAACAATAGCACAAGTGCAAAGTGCAGAAATCTCAATAGGTCAAAATGTAACTTTAGTGTATGGTTTTAACAGTAAAGAAGCAGTTGGTGCATTTAGAGGAATTCTGGACATTACTGGAAGATTTAATGCTGCAATGGTTGATAAAACTCAATTACAAAGAGTGTTAGATAGAACAGAAGTAGCAACATTAGTTTTGAAATTTTCAAATGGATTGTCGGGAACAAGTGAAAAAACAATTACTTTGACTGGAACTGGAGTAGGAATTAGTGAGCAAACATATACTGCTAAAGGGGTAGATCCAGTGTTTGAGGATTTAACGTGGCAGATAAGATCATTGACAGCAGTAGCAACTGATAATGTGGCAACGCCTCCATAAAAAATAGTAAGTGTTATATTCAAGCATTTTTCAGTACAAATGAAGATATGGCGATAAAAGAATTTACGATAGAAGATGATGGACAAACATATAATGTCAAAATAGAAGATAAACTATCATTTGGAGTAATAAAAAGAGTTCTAAATGAAAGTGTAAACCTAAAAGATTTTGCAAGTGGAAAGATTGACATAAAGCCTGACGTATATTTAGAAAGAATAACTCAGGCAGCAATTGTAGAGCCATTAGAATGGAAAAGTCAAGCAAAGTTTGAGGCAGTACCGTGGACTGTTGTAGACAAAGTAATGGATAAGGTAAGTGAATTGTATCCATTAGCCGATTTTTTATCGACAATAGGGAGGAAAGTGGGCAAAGCCTCACAACAAACGATCAACGATCTAGACAGTTAGATGAAAAAATTACATTAGATGATGCAATATACACGTTATGTGCTATGAATTTTCATTGGACTCCTGCACAAGTAGACGAAATTGAGGCAAAATTATTAATCAGGATGGTAGTAAATATTCTTAGAGGGTTAAATGGCAAGTAATTATACAGTTTCAATCAAATTAGATGAGACCATACTAAATAGACAATTAGAGAAGATCAAAGAAGCATTTAATTTTACATTTAAAAATTTAGAAGTACAGTTAGATCCTATTAAAAAGGCAACGAGTTCAGTAACTAGTACAGTAACAGGTAAGACAAAGGGTAAAACGTGGGCAGATGGAGCAGGTGAGTCAGAAGGGCAGAAAAAACATACTGGAATATTAGGTAAGGTTTTAGGCAAAATGGAAGGAATATCTAAGTCTACTATGTCATTAGTTGGTATAGGTGCAGGAGTAGGAAGTTTGGTTGCACTAATAACTGAGTCAAGTCCAATATTACAAAGTGTATTAAAATTATTTCAGCACAGTGTTATGATGATATTTAGACCAATTGGTGATTTTATAGGATTTCTTTTAAGACCGCTTATGATACTGTTTATGAGAAATGTAGCACTGCCACTTTTTCAAGTTTTGTATCCAATAATGAAGAGTTTAGGTACTAATATAGGCACCGCAATTGCAAACTTCTTTAGTGATCCAGTTGGAACATTTAGGGATGCATTAAATTCTGAGTTGGGAATTGCATTAGCATTTTTGTTACCTATTCCTACTGCTATACTAAAGCTATATGATTTTTTTGCTGAAGTAGATTGGGATGCAATGGCAAAGGGATTTGAAGAATGGAAAGTTCAAACACAGAAAAACATAGATAACACAATAAAAGGAATTGTAGATTTTTTTGTAGGCGTAGGATCAGGAGTAACTTCATTTATTATGCCAGCATGGAAGAAACTTACTGAGTGGGCAAAAATTGCATTTTCAACGATAAGTGACTTTCTAATGCCAGCAGTAAAGCAATTAGCTGAGTGGGGTAGTATTGTTATGAAGTCTATAGCGTCAATAATTTCGCCAGCAATAAAAAAGCTGTATGATTTTGGGTATTCGTTATTTAATTCAATAGGGCAAGTAATACAAGTTGCGTGGGATAAGTTTGTAGAGTTTTGGAAGAGTGTACTAAAGTTTCTAGGATTAGATAAAATTGCAGGAGATTTTATGGCTGGTGCAAAAGATGCTTTTAGAGCATTTGAAACTGCGGCAGGCAATGCTTGGAAGAGTATAGAGTCTACAGGTAAAAATGCAGTGGCAGGATTATTTGGTGGGCAAGGGCAAAAAGGGCAAACAGGCGTTGATGCTAGTAGGTATCAATCTGTTTTAGGTAAATTAGGAGGATTAAGTCTTGAACAAGTAAATACAATGTTAGGTACTAAGTCTACGATGACAGTAGAAGAGAAGAAACAGGCAGAGGAATTACAAAGTAAGATTGTAAATCCACAGTATGAAAATATTATAGTAGATAGAGGAGCAGGATCTTGGAGAGGAGGAAGATATTATACTATGGAGAGAATGGTTAATGAGGAAGAAGTTAATGCTGCTTCTCAATACAAAGTACAATTAGATGCGTTACAAGCCAAAGCAAAAGAACGACAAAACACTATGGATAGATTGCAGTCATTGATTCAATTTTATACCGTGGAAGAAGCATTAGCAATTATTGCACAGGAACAAGCATTAGGAATAGATGCTAGTATGGGTGGAATGGCACCAATAGCACAAACATTTGGTTCTAAAGGTGGAGGATTTCAAGAAGGTGGAGGAGGATTGAGCATGTATCAAGGAAGAGAGAATGAGCTAATGAAAGATACTTTTCAGGAGAATCTTCAAAAAGCACAAGAATTACGTGATAAACTATTAGGTATGTCGAAACAAGATACAGCAGTAGTTCTTAAAAATGTAGGTAGTGCTCTTGGTAGTTCTATTCAGCCTAATGTAGTAAGTGCATTAGCGAAACATCTTGCAAGTGGAAAGGGATATGGTACAGGTGCAACGAGTAGTTTGCCTACTAGATATGTTCCGCAAGGAGCTGGTCTACCGAAAAAAATCAATCCAGAATTAATAAAAGAAATGAAAAAAGAAGAGGCGAGAGCAATAGAAACTAGGAAAAAATTGTATGGATTTGCAAGTGGGGGAATAATTAATGAACAAGTAGTAGGTGTAGGATTACAAAGTGGTGCAGGATATACAATTGGAGAAAAAGGATCTGAGGTTGTAATTCCTACAACATTATTAAAGACGTTACAAGGATCAGGTAAAATAGAAATTCATTACCATATTGATAAAATAACAAGTGAAGTAGATTTGCATAAATTAGATCAGTTGACTAAAGGTTCATTGTTACGTGCTAAAGTAAGGAAAGGTGTAACATAGATGGCTGACGTATTATTGAAAATGACAGCTCCAAGTGTTTATACATATAGAGCAAAAAATATTGATAATATAAGTATAACAAGCACTCAGCCAGTATCGCCATTGCCATTGCCTGAAGATTCATGGCAAAGTGGCATATTGACTAAATTTGAAGGAAATAGTTTAACAGTGACTGTTGTATGGGTAATTCAAGATGAGACTGCGACAGTAGTTGATCAATTAACAGGTAGTAGTATTATTGATACAGCAGAAAAACAAAGAAATTTTCTAATAAGTACATTTGAGTCAAAGGGTATAAGTTATAAATATAAACTTGAGTTTGATGGCGTAACGCCAGCATTTGCACCGACAGGAGTATTTACAAAAATAACATTAGTAAAGACAGGATCAGAGCCAGTAACATATAGAGCAACTGCTGAGTTTATTGCAGGAATTGTGACATAAATGGCAAAACATGCAAAATTGTTCATAAATAATACAAATGTAACATTTTTAGAAAGTGACGTTAGACGAGAAAGTGAGAGAGGAGTAGATGTTTTAGACTGTATTGTTCCTCAGTCAGTAAATCCTACAATGAACCATGATGTACATTATGTAAGTGATATGATAGATTTGACAAATGTAGTTGCAATATATACATTTGAGAACCACGTAAAAGATGAAAGTAGTCCAAGTGGTAAAAATGGAACTGCAACAAATATTACATATCAAGTAGGAACTGCTGGAAATGCTGCCAAGTTCAATGGAACAAGTAGTTTTATTTCTGTTGCAGATCATGCAGATTTGAATTTTAGTGGATCATTTGACATAATAATAAAGGTTAGATCACAACAGACAACAAAAGGAGTCATATATGCAAAACGAACAACAGCATTGAATGGTATAGCAATATATTTTGATTCAGGAGATAGACAGGGAATAATTAGTGTAGATATTGCAGGAACTAAAATTCAGACAAGTACGCAAATAAATAATGATAAGTGGCATACAGTTAGAGTATATAGAGATTCTAGTAATGTTGTTACAGTAAAAATAGATGATGTTCAAGAAGGATCAACGCCAACAATTTCCACAAATTTGACGTTGGCAACTGCATTATTATTTGGAAAAGATTTTGATAGTACATCATTCTATAATGGATTTTTAGACATAACGAGAATACTAAAAGAAGGAAACTTATCTGAACAAGAGTCAGCAGATATACATACTGAGCCTAATGCAGCATATGTAATGAAGTTTGGAGGAAGAATAAGATCAATAACTGATAATATTTTCACTAGAACAGTTTCAGCAAAGAGTTATGGTAAGATATTAGGTGAACAAGAAATAGTTGGAAGTTTATTTTCAAATCAAAGTCCAGAATCGATAGTTCAGTCATTAATAGGAAGTGATACTGATTTAGTATATATTGTTCCTAGTTCTAGTAGCGGAGTAAGTATTGGTAAGTATATTGCAGATGGAAAATTATTAGACATAATTACTGATTTAGGAAATTTCATAGGATGGACATTTAGAACAGACGCATTGAAGAATTTCATATTTGAGCCATATCAGATAAATGTATTGCAATTGACATTCACACACGGAACAAAATGTGTAATAAAGGCTAAAGGTAGTGATGATTCTGAATTAGTAAATGATCTTACAGTTGTAGGAGCAAATAATAGATTCATGGCTGAAGAATTATTTAGTGGAAATGGTTCTACAAAAATTTTTAATTTAGCAAAGTCAGCAGTTTCAGCAAGAGTGACAATAAGTAGTACGGAAAAAACTCCTGATGTGGATTATACAGTTGATACTGAAAATAAACAATTACAGTTTACAGTTGCACCTGTAACAGGTACAAATAATATCAAGATTGAATATGAATATGAAGATCCAATTTACGTTAGAGGAACTAAGCCTAGCAGTATTGCAACGTATGGTAGAAGAGCAAAGAAATTGATATTATCATGGATTAAAACACAAAGCGATGGAATAAGATTTGTTCAAGCATATTTGATTGCATTTAAAGACATTAGAGAAAGGGCAGAAATAATTTTACCATCATTGTACAATGGTGTAAAAGAAAATGATGTAATTACTGTTGTGAATAATGCTATGAGTCCTGCATTAAATACATCAATGGTTGTAAAATCAATACAGTGGAAGTATCCAAGAGGTGAAACAATATTATCTGTTGGTGAATTTACATTTGACGAATTTGAAATTCATAAGCAAGTTGTAGATAAAATACACGATTTAGAAAATGCAGTGACTACAGTAAAAGATTTAGATGAATTTCAAGTAATTGAAGAAACATTAGCATTGACGGATGTCATAACTACAATTGAGTATAATCAAGCGAAATATGCTGATGTTGCAGTGTATAAAAGTACTTATGTCTATACAAGAATAGAAAAGATTGTAGCAAAATATTCAAGTGATAATTATGAAGATGAACAAAAGGTGTATGGAAGTTGAATGATATAGATGAATTTGTAAATTGTGGGGAAAAAAATGTTAAAAGAGAAAAGGCAGTTCTTGTAGGTCATGTTTCATATTATGTATTTGATAAAAAAAATGGATTAGAATTTTTTAGGAGATTTCATAATACTATAATGTTAAAGGGAAAAGATTCAATTCTAAATTATTTAGGTAATTTATCAGGAGGAGGTTATTTTTATCAGATAGGAGCAGGAGATAACGACACTGCTGTAACTTCAACGCAAGAAGATTTGCAAGCATCTGTAAATAAATTATGGAAAACCATAGCAAGTAGTAATAGGATATATGTAAGACCTACGTTAACCATTAATGTGACATTTGATTTCAGCGAGGCAAATTATACGTGGAAGGAATTTGGGCTTAGGGATAGTCAGTCTAGTACAGTTATGGTGGCAAGACAGATAGATACAAGTCCATTTTTTACAAAGACAAGTACAAAAGCAGCAGTTGTTCAATGGGAAGTGAGTATGTAAATGACTATAGTTACAATTCCAAGATCAACTAGCGTAAGTGCTAAGGTAGTATCGCCAAGTGATTTTGAAAAATATTTTAGAGACTTTCTTGATGAATATGTTATTACTGGAATAGGATTAACTGATGGAGGTTCATTAAATGTAACTGTAGCAGTTGGAGAGTGTAGAATAAATGGTATTCATGTTGAAATTACTGTAGCAGAAAGTAAGTCATTGTCAGCAAGTTCAACAAATCATATATATATTCAATTGAGTAGAGATAGTTCAAGTGAGGTACAATCTGCAAGCATAGTTTCAAATACTACAGGTACTGCACCGACTGATAGTATAAAGTTAGGAACTGTCACAACTGGAGCAAGTTCAATTTCTAGTATAGATACATCAAGTGCAAGTGGTAGACAAATTTCAAGTGGAGTTAAAAATAGTGATGTCACTACAATTGTTGATGCAAATAGTAATGAGATAATTAAAACGTCATATGTTACGTCTGCTGTAAATGAGATAACAGTAAAAAATGCTGCTACTGGAAATCCTCCAGAAGTTCAAGTAACAGGAAACGATACAAATATTGATCTTAAACTTGTGCCAAAAGGTACTGGCAAGATATATGGTCACAGGGAGACTTTTGCGTATCCGCTAACCGATGAATCAACAGCACCGACTACAGGAGTCAAGTATGTCACAGATCCGTGGCCATACGATTTTAAGATCATAGATGTTATTGCAGGACTCACAACAGCAGGTACAGGTGCAGCATTATGGCGTGTGGACATTCTAAAGGAGGACTCTGTAAATGCAAATACATTTACAACTATATTCACAACAAAGCCAACAATCGATGCCAGTGAGTTTACATCAACCACTGCTGCAACTGCGATGGTGCTCAATGTGACTACAATCGAGAAAGGAAAGCGTTTACAACTAAAAATAGATCAGCTTGATACGAACACACTAGCTCGTGGTGCAAAAATTTCAGTAATAGGATATGCGACAGCATCCTAAGGTGACATAGTTGTGCAAACTCCTTTATTTGTGCCTTTTAAAATAAGAAATCAAATCATAAACGAAAACAACACAAAACAAAAAGACATAATCGAATTTCCAACAAATAAACAATATCAGATTCTCCTCTCATATATGCCTGAAAAAAATATCTATACTGGTGTCCAAAAAAGAATAAACGATAAATGGTATAACAAAAAAGCAAGAAATAGTTTTTCTACGCCTTACGAAGCTTTTAAAAATGGTTGGAGTGAAGAGCAAATAAAAGAGTGGATTAGAAAATATCCAATCAAAGGAGCTGGTAATATGGGAAATGCGTTTATAACTTTTAAAGCCTCAGGCTTTGACGATACAGGTCTAAAAGCATATTGGAAATTTGATGAAACATCAGGTAATATTTTAAATTCATCTCTGGCAGCAGCAAGCTCTGGTTCGTCTGCTGAATTACTTGTGACTGGCATGTCCTACAACCAAGCTCAGAGTCCGTTTAATTATTCTGGGTTGCTTGATGGCGTTGATGATTTTCTCAAAACTAGCACATTAAGATTTAATGAAATGCATCAAAGTAATGCAAAATGGACTGTTTGTATGTGGTTTAGAATTACTTCGCTTGGTGATGAGGATTTAATCTGGAATAACATACAAGCTACCAGTATAGGTATTGATTTCAGAAAAACTGCTGATGACGCATTTACGCTTACTATAAGAAATGCTGGCACACCAGTAATTAACTACGATAGTATTGCTACAGCTGGTTACATTCCAGACAATACAAACTGGCATTTTTACGTTACATCTTTTGATCATTCACTTGGTTCAAATAATGCAAGAACAAAACGTGATAATTCAAACCTCATTCAAATAGGGAATGATGGCACGCCTTCAACTTCTGATACAGGCGATCCAGTTCATATCGGTTGTCGTTCAAATGGGAATACATCCCAAGCACTGCCAGCATATCTATCAGAATGGTCACTTTTCTTTGAAGATTTAATTGTAGATGGTAGAGCAACCACAATATATAATTCTGGAAATGGAAGGGAGTTGTATTAAATGCCAAAATATTTTCTTGAAATTTTTGAAACGCAAGACGAAATTAAGTCCCTAAAAAATCAGATTGAAACCAATACCTTAAAGGAAGCTCAGGATTTAAAATTAGCAACAACCCTACTCGCAAACCAATCTATCAGGATTCATATTTGCAAGCATGGTGACGAAGGAAATGAAAATAATCTACCATGTGAAGTAATATAATTCAAGTCAAATATTTTTGACTAACTATAACGTTTACGATCATAACTAACTTTATAAATACGTACTACTAAATTCTTATGCTTCACATGAGTTATGAAAAATCAAAAAATTCTAAATTAAAAAATCATA
>Ga0194121_10000848_pt1 | contig 53397 bp, 48 predicted proteins | sample TA2MahCa50mmetaG_FD_148609 | JGI IMG/M metagenome (GOLD analysis project Ga0194121, IMG submission 148609) | Freshwater microbial communities from Lake Tanganyika, Tanzania - TA2015020 Mahale Deep Cast 50m | ecosystem: Environmental > Aquatic > Freshwater > Lake | place: Tanzania: Lake...
AGCGGATCCTCGCAGGGCAGCCCAAGTAGGTCGCAGAGTCTTTTTTGCACCCCGATGATCTTTTCGGCCTTTTCCAGCCGCCCCTGCAACCGGGTAACCTCCCGCTGCAAGCGGGCGACCTCTTTTAACGCTGGGTCTGCCGCCGGTTTGCCGCGCTGTAAGCTGCCCAACTCCCCGCGCTCCCGTTGCCCCCGCCAGCAGCTCAGGTGGGATGAGTATAGCCTTCCCGGCGCAATAGCGCGCCAATCTGGCCGGGCTGTCGGCATTGATCGGCCTCATGGACAATACGACGCTTGTAGTCGGCGCTGAAACGCCGACGTTGGGCCCGGGGTAGCACCTCGCCATTAGCCCCCGCTCCCGGCAACGGGTCGGGTGAGGAAGGTTGATCTTTTCGGTGCCCAGCTAGGCCATTGACGGCTGCTTGCGACATCCTTTGGAAGCTCCTTCCCCCGTGGCGTTGCTCACTAATTTCGTCAGGCGATTTGTCTCAGCCAATGTAGGCACACAGGGTCGGCGCAGCCGACGGATAGTTCGAGGAGCAGACGGTCCTGGTGGGCGAGGGCGCAGCCGGGCTGTTCGGACTGCCGCATCTTGAATTCGAGCCAGCGGGGGATAAAGTCGCGGGAAGCCTTCAGCCAGCGGTCTATGGGGTCCTCACAATGGTGGAAGAGCGGTGGGCAAAGAGGTGTAGGGCTAAAAATTGCTATCTTATCCCGATGTCAAGCCAGAGTCTGCCGCACGTATCTGGCTGTAGGGAGGGATTGCATGGCTGAGAAAAGACGAAACCAGGTAACCATTACAGGTCTAAAGTCGTTTCTAGATCTGCGGGAGCAAGGATATAAAGACGTGATCGGCGGGGTGTTGTTCGAAGAGGACGACAGGGCGCTGAGCTGCCGTTTTGGTCACAGCCTGATCGCGGACTACTGCGAGGACGACTGGGTGGGCACCCACGACCATGTGGTGTACAGTCGAGACGGGGGAGAGACCTGGAGTGCGCCCAAGTTGGTGACCCGGCCTCGGGTCAAAAATCTGAAACGGGAGAGCTTCGGCTTTGGCCCCTTCTTCCGCACCCGGACCGGCACCGTGCTCTACACCGGCATCCACCAGGTGCTGGAAGGGGAGGAGGGAACGCGCCACCGCGACATGTCCATGCGCGACTATATGATGCTTTACGCGCGGCGGGAAAAGGGCGAGTCCGCGGTCGATATCGTCGAATGGCCGCCGGGGGTCTTCATGGGGGAGAAGTTCCTCGAAGGGGGTCTCCAACTGCCATCGGGCCGGCTGGTCTTCACCATGTGGGGCCTGGACCAGCGGGGCGAGAACTGGCGCTGCGGGGTGCTGCTCAGCGACGACGACGGGAAAATCTGGCGCTTTGTCACCTCGGCGTATGAACCGGACCTGGCGATACGCGACAACCCGGCGCAGCCGGCTGGGTACAACGAGCAGACCCTCTTCCACACAGCGGAGGGCCGACTCGTCTCCATCATCCGGGGCCGCGAGGGCCTGGGGCGCGGGGTGCCCGGCGGCGGCAAGGCGGACACCTGGTTCTTCCGCGCGGTATCGGACGACGAGGGGGAGACCTGGTCACCCCCGGAGGCGACAAACCTGCCCGGCACCGGGGCCACCACTAGTACGGGGCTGGTGCTGCCGGATGGTTCCTTCCTGATCGGTTGCCGGCTGCCCTACTCGCGGACCTATTACGAGTTGGCGGAACACGACCTCTTCGGCCTGAACATAGCCCGCAGTTTTGACCAGGGCCGCACCTGGAAGCCGGAGCACCTGGTCCAGCGCGACCACGAGGGCAATGGTTTCACCACCCACCACTGCGCCATGAACGGGCGTTTTGTCCAGACGGGCGAGGGGGCGTTTGAGTATATCTTTGGCTTCTTCGGCCACGGGTACGAGCCCAAGCTGCAGCGGGTGCTCAGGCTGAAGTTTCGGGTGGACTAGAGAATGCCCACGGGCTCGGCCTCGTCCGGCATGGTCAGAGACTCCCGGACGTAGTTGCGGGTTTTCCCTCCACCTCCTCAGACAGCACAAACGCGATGTGCAGAAACAGCGCCCAGCACTAAGCCAGGTATCGCGCGCAATTTACCAAAGGATCGAGGCAGCAGTCGCTCCCCGCCAGATTGCTCCCGTATCGACCAGGGGCGCCTCCAACTGGGGCCGACGGCGGTAGATGGGGTGATGGTTGCCAGGGGGTGAGATCTCGATGAGCACATTGCCCAGCCAGTCGGCAGTGTACTCATGACCGGCGATGGTGTAGGTCTGGCGGCGCTGCGGCAGGGGATAACGCAGCGCGATCTTCTGCCCGGGCTTCAGTGCGGGGAAGAGGGTATAGCCCTTTTCCCATTGGGGCGATAGGGGCTTGCCATCCACCCAGGCGCTGCTGTCCTCGAGATGCGCGTAGGCGGGCAGGCGAATGGCCACCTGGCGGGGGGTGAGGACTTCGACCTTGATGCGGCCCTGGCGGGGCTCGTGCGCGGTCACTTGCGTGTGGGCGGTGCGGCGGGAGACCCCAGAGTGGACCCGCGTCTCATCTGCGGTCTCGCTGAGGGCCGAGCGCCAGGTCAGGTACAGGGCGCGGAGACCGCCGCCGATGCAGCAACCCTCGGCGCCTTTCCAGGTGAGGAGGTCGTTGGGGCGGGCGGCGCATTCAAAGCCGCCCTTCAGCATGGCCAGCACCCGCTCGTCGAGGCCGGGGAAGAGACGGTGCATGGCCTCCCGCTCGATGTCGTCCCAGTACTCGCCCATGCCGGCCTCGGTGAGCAGCACAGCGAGGAGGATGAAGTCGGCGATGCCGCAGGTCTCGCAGGTGCCGCTTCAGAATCCCTCCAGACCTACGCCGTCGCGCAGGAAGCCGAAGTCCGGGGTGTTCTCGCGGGTCCACAGGTACACGCGATGGGCCCACTCCACCAGTTCGCGCTGGCCAAAGGCTAGCCCCAAGCGGGCCACGCCCGCGCTCACCGGCAGCACTCCGCCCGAGTGGGTGTCGGCGCGGAAGCGGCCGTCCGGGGGCACGTCGCCGTGTTTCATGTAGTAGCGGGCGATCAGTAGGGCCAGGTCGATGGCCACCGGGTCCTGGCTGACCTGGGCGTAACGGGCCAGGCCGGTGAGCAGGGCATGGCGTTAGCCGACCCACTTCTCGTGCACGTTGACCGGGGCGGCCCACTCGGGCCGGAGGGCAGGGGCCCAGCGGTAGGTGGAGAAGCTGATCTCGTCGCCCCGGTGCTCGGCGATGACCCACAGGCCGCGCACCATCTTCTGGAGTCGCGGGTGCATGGACTCATCCCCAAGTTGCATGAGGGTAGTCATGGCCAACAATGGCGAGCGCTGGCAGAAGAGGTCAAGGTGCCGGCGGCTGGTCATCACGCCGGCCGCCGGGATGTACTTGCTCATCTCGGCGTTGGTGGCCGGCTGCTCGCCGTCGGGGTTGTAGAAGAGGCCGTCGCTTTCGTCCTGCTGGGCCCATAGGAAGCGGCGGAGTTGGGCCTCGGCCTCGGGGGCGTCCTGCCGGCCGGTGATCAGGCGGGCCAGGACCAGGCCGTCGACGAAGCGGCCGGCGATGTCGCAGATATCCCAATACGCGTGCTGGGCCTGGGGCGGCTGGCTTTCGTAGTCCACCCAGAAGTAGGGGCGGGCGCCGCGCTCGAGGTCGAGGCGGGCCAGGAGCGCGTCCATGGCCAGGCTGGTGGCATTCTGGAGCCAGCAGGGGTCGGTCATTGGTTAGTATTGTCTCATCAGTGTTGGGGTGTTGTCGGGAAGAGACTGAAGTATGTCGAGACGGGAAGACCCTTCTGGTGTTTCCCAAGGCGCGGACTTACCGCTCTGCTCGCTCCTGCTCCGCTCTCCCCGCTGCCACTCCCCGGGAAACACCGCCAGGGCATCCCCGCCCCATTCTAGTTGCGATCCAGTGAATCATTCAACTTGTCGGCGGGCAACGAGGGTTCGACTGGGGGGCGGTCAGTGCTGCGTTCGAAGAGGGGGTAGTAACCCCCCGGCGGATCGACGCGCATCAGGGTTTCGCCGCGCCAGTGGGCGGTACAGGAGAGGGTCTTGCCGGGGGAGCCGACCTCGTATTAGGCGCTGCGCTCGGGCAGGGCGTAGTGCAGGGAGAGGGACTGGCCGGCGCGGACCTCCAGATGGGCGTAGCCTTCGCAGGCCTCGACGCCATGGGTGTGGCCGGCAGTAGTCGCCACCGCGTGATGCACTCCGGCTGGGAGACGCACAGCGAGGTGGCCGCTTTGCTTTGGGGTGAGGTCGATTTGGCCGCCAGCGGGCTCATGGCTGACCGCGCGCAGGGCCGAGGTCTCGACGCTGAAGCGCAGGTGCAGGGCCTGCTCATCGGTGGCGTAGCGCCACAGGTCGAAGAGGGCGCGGGCGCCGGCGGCGTTGCAGCACTGCATCATCGCGGTTAGGTCGAGGTGGAAGGCGTCGTTGAGGGTGGAGCGGGCGGCAAAGGCGCCTACCTGGCTGGCGGTAACACCCCTCGCAGTGGAGTACTGGCACTCGTGGGGAGCCGGCCCGGTGTCCTTGGGCAAACGGGCCAGGGCCTCTTCGAGCTGCGCCAAAGAGAGGTATTGGGTTTCGATCAGGTGGTTGCGGCCAAAGCGTTCGGCGTCGGCAAAGTAAGCGCGATCCACGTGCCGGCCCAGCAGCAGGGCGGCCTCGATTATGTCGGTCGTGCAACAGGTTGCGCCATGGCGGTAGCCCATGCCCTCGGGGAACCAGCCGAAGTCCGTGCCCCAGATCTTGGCGCGCTCGTAGCTGTGCCGCGCCCAGGCGACCAGCTCGCGCCGGCTGGTCTCGATGCCCAGGTCCAGCACTCCGAGCCGGAAGTTGGTGCAGGTGTGGAGGTGGTCTAAAGTGCCCTGGCCCTTGCCGGCCCCCTCGCCGGGGTAGAGGCTGCCGTCGGGCAGGTACCCGCGCGAGTGCCGCAGGGCGAAGTTCGCAAGCCCCTCGGCCAGATCGAGGGCCGGGGCGTGCCCGCCGGCCCGGTAGAAGCGGTCGGCCGGCACCAGGACGGCGGCATTGTACTCCTCGATGCCCGGATAGAGGCCGGGTTCTTGGCGGCGCCGGCCGCTGCCCCGAAAGTAGCCTTCGGGTAAGAAGAGGCCATCTTCGTGTTTAACCGCTGTGGCCAGCAGGCCGTCCACCATCGCCGCGCCGGCCTTCAGGAAACGCTCATCCCCGGTGGCCCGGAGGCGGCTGGTCAGCCCGAGCAGGGTGCCGCGCTGGGCCCAGTTGATCTCGGCGAAGGTGTCGTTGGGGTCAAAGGACTCCAGCAGCATCTCCGTGCCCCGGGGCTGGGCGAAGGGCTCGTCGAGCAGCCAGGTGAGCCCGTCCTTGCCAAGCAGGCGCATCATCCACGCCTCCAACTCGCGCTCGCCTTCGTCGGGGAGGGCGGCCGGCGAGTCGGGCCGCACGATGCTGCGCACCAGGGTGAGGGCGTCGAGATCGCGGCCAGAGCCGTCGCCGCAGTCCTACAGGCAGTGGTCGGCCCGGGGCGGGCGGGTGCGCCAGTTGGCCAGGAAATACATCAGGCCCTGGCGCTGGAGGTCGCGCAGGGCAGTGAGGGCACGGGCGGCGAGTGCGGCGCGGGCCTGTAGGTCAAAGGGGTGGATCAGCGGGTCAGCACACCTGCTGGAACTCGATGCCCAGGAGCAGGGCGAATTTTTCGAGGGTGCCGGCTACATGGCCCAGGCCGATGGCGCAGTGGTGGGAGGGGCCGGCCTTGGCCCAGGTGTCGATGTAGGCTTTGGCGCCGATGGAGAACCGGTAGCGGCTGTTGGTATTGCCGATCTCCAGCACGGGGCCGGGCACGCTCTCGCCCTGGGCGGCCAGGAGCTTCACCCGGCCCTGCCGGTCCTGGCACACCGAGAGCACAGTGACCGGGCCGTTCTTGACGCTCATCTGAACGGAGAGGCCCTTGCCGGGTTTGCCGTGGTACACCTGAAGGGGCACCAGTTGCACCCGCCCTTGGGCGATGGCGGCGTGGGCCGGCCCGTCGTGGCCCAGCAGCACGATGTCGTCGTCCAAGTCCAGGCCGTAGAACTCGGAGAAGGAGCCGCCGGCCCCCAGCAGGTCCATGATCTTCATGGCCATCGCGTTCTTGACCTCGTACTCGCCGGCTACGGGCACGTGATGGGCGGTGAGCAGGGTGTTGCCGGCGATGACCGAGGTGGCGATGTCCTCGTGCTCATTGCCCGGCTGGCCCTCGTAGTAGTAGGCCATGCCGCCGAGACGGTGCCGCTCGGCTAATTGGTGCAGGGCCGCGCTGGTGCTGGCGGCCCGGTCCAACTCTGCGGGCAGACATTCGGGGCTGACCATGAAGGTGCGCTCGAACTCGTCGCGCATGGCGGCCACTTGCTGCAGGGTGGTGGCGTCGCGCAGGGCCTTGAGTTCGTCCATCTCCATCAGTTCAAAATGGTTGCCGAAAATTCCGGCCAACTGGGCGTAATCGGAGTACACGTCGAGCATGCCGGCGTAGTAGTGGCCCAGAAGGCCGATGCGGCTCTGGCCCAGGACGCGGGCGACACGCGCGGCCTCCGCCCATTGGCGCATCTGTGCCCAGGCAACCGGATCGGCCAGAGCGCCGGTGACCAGGTGGTAGGCGATGCCGGCGCGGTTGAAGACGCTGGCGATCTCGGGCACCGAGCAGGCCTGACAGTGGGCCAGCCACTCCCCGGTCTTTTCCTCGCGGCTGGGCAGCTTGTTGAAGGCGGCGTAGTCGATGCGGCTGGAGGGCTGCAGGTTGAGCACCACCACCGGGACGCGCGTCTTTTGCACCACCGGCAGCACCGTGGAACTCAGGGCATAGGTGGAGATGTAGAGGAAGATCAGTTCCACCCCCTCGCCGGCGAAGAGCCGGGCGGCGGCGGCGGCGCTGTCAAGATTGTCCACCAGGCCGGCGTCCACCACCTGGACCCCCTCCTTTTCCAGGCCCATCCGGATGTGGTCCTGGTACCCGACGAGTTTGTCCCGCAGGCCCCGGAACTGGGGCCAGTAGGTATCGAGACCGATGCCGAAGAGGCCGAGCTTGACCTGATCTGGAACTGCCGGCATACCGGTGCTCCTGGCGAGGAGGAAGAAGCGCAGAGGACAGCATCATCGTATCACAATTCCGGGCCGCTGACAAGCCCGACGGCGGCGGTAAGGTGGATGCGGCGGAAAATACGTAGATTCAGACCCGGCGCTGGCCGAACCCCCTGGTCGCGCTGCTAAACCACAGGCAGACAGAGGCCCTATGCTGGACACTGCCCATCCCCGGGGCCGCGGGCATCGCGGCGCTGTGTATCTGGTCATCCGGGAGATCTTTTGACGGCAGGCGGCCTTTTCCGGGTCGCCAGAGGAGAGGTGGCGATGGTGCAACAGAATGTGATCGGCCAGCCCAAGGAGGCCCTGGACACCCCGGCCCTGCTGGTGGACCTGGACCGGCTGGAGGGAAATATCGCCCGCATGGCTCGCACCATCGTGCAAAAGGCGGGAGTGGGCTGGCGTCCCCATATCAAAGGCATCAAGACCCCGGCTATCGCGCATCTGCTTTTGCGGGCCGGCGCCCTGGGTGTGACCTGCGCCAAGCTGGGCGAGGCCGAGGTGATGGCCCAGGCCGGCATCACCGATGTGCTGGTGGCCAACCAGGTCGTCGGGGACCAGAAGATCGCCCGCCTGGTCAACCTGCGCCGGCACGCCAACGTGGCCGTGGCCGTGGACAACCCGGAGAACGCCCAGGCCCTGAGCCGGGCCGCGGCGGCCAAGGGAGTGGAATTGCGGGTGGTGATCGAGGTGGACACCGGCATGCAGCGGGCCGGGGTGGCGCCGGGCGAGGCCACCTTGTCACTGGCGCGGCAGTTAGCCGCCCTCCCCGGCCTGCGCTTCGCCGGGCTGATGACCTGGGAGTCGCCGGCCCTACGGGTCAAAGACCACGGGGAACGACGGCAGTTCATCGCCGAGCTGCTGGGCCAGCTTACCGACACGGCCCGCCAATGCCGCGAGGCCGGGCTGCCGGTGGAGATCGTCAGTTGCGGGGGGACTGGGACCTACTGGCTGAGCGCCTTCGAGCCGGGCATCACCGAGGTCCAGGCCGGGGGCGGGGTCTTCAACGACGTGGTCTACTGCCGGAACCTGGGCCTCGACCTCCCTTTTGCCCTCACCGTCCTGTCCACGGTCACCAGCCGGCCCACCCCCACCCGCGTCATCTGCGACGCCGGCAAGAAGACCATGAGCGGTGATTCGGCCCTGCCCGAACCCGTGAACCTGACGCCGTTGTCGTCCATTGCCCTGTCAGCCGAACACGGCAAGCTCGAACTGGCCGCCCCCAGCACTACTCCTTGCCTGGGGGAGAAGATAGAGTTCATCCCCGGCTGCGTGGACACCACTGTGGTTCTGCACGACGAACTCTACGGGGTCAGGAAAGGGATCGTCGAGACGGTCTGGCCCCTGCTGGCTCGGGGCCGGCTGCAATAGGGGCAACCCTCAGCCCTGGGCGACCTCCATTGCCAGCCTGGCCCACTGGGAGAGCCGCTCCGGCTCGTAGTGGTCCGTGCTGATATCCTTGCGGATGTGCTCCAGCAGACAGCCGTTGCGCTCGCAGGTCAGGCGGGTGGCGAGCAGGTCGGCGCGCACCTTTTCGGGGTCGAAGGGGTCCACGGCCTGCGGGGCCGGGCTGGGCTTGCGGGAATAGGCGTAGTCGCCCTTGATCTCCTCGGCCCCGCGCTCCTGGTCCACCCAGGGGCTCATCGAGACCTTGCGCACCTTGGGGATCAGGCGCACCTGGGGCATATTGCCGTCCAGCGGATCGCAACAGCCATAGTAGACCAGCCCGCAACGGCCGCAGATCCGGCTGGCGTAATCCACCTCGAACTCCTCGAACATCGGCGGCGAGACCGTAGAGAACATCTGCGCCAGCCCAAACATCCCCAGGTCCTCGGTGCGGGGCAGCTCGTCGGTGTACGCGCCGGTGCAGTGAATCAGGCTCTGCTGGCCGCAGAGCAGGCCCTGCTCCTCCAATTGGTCCAGCAGGCTGAGGTAATCCTCAGTGACCCGGTCCACCAGGCGGTGCATGTACTAGGGTTTGTCGATGAGGCCGAACAAAGCCCCCTCCACCCCCATCAGGTGCTGATGGGGTCCCACAGGGACAAGTAGGGATCGGCCCCCCAGGGCTTGATTTCGAGCAGGTCGCCAAAGAGGTCGCAGGCCACCTCCAGCCGGCGGGCGGTTTGGGCCGGGTCGTGGCTGATCCGGAGCATCTGGATCTTCTCCAGATCCTTCTCGGTCTGGAACTGATTGAGGTACTTGTGCCCCACCACCGAGTTGGTAGGATCGGAGATCGACACGTCTTCGTGGACGAGGATGCCAAAGCCGGTATTGCGGATAGCCTTGGGCACCCGCACGAAGGGCTCGACGACCATGTACACGGGGAAATGCTGCCACTAATACAGGGTGCGGCGCAGGTAGTCCTCGTACCCCCGGCACTCGGGGTCAACGCAGCGCAGGACCAACTCGCCGCGCAGGTGCATCTGGTTCCAGCAGACCTGGTCGATCATCACCAGGGGCCGCTCGGGCTGCAGAGCGTTGAGCCGGCACCACAGCCGCCGCTTCTCCTCCTGGAGCGGCAGGGCGGGGATCTCGGCGACCTGGGCGGCCAACTCGCGGATAAGGGCTTTGTCCTGTGCGCTCACCATGACCAATCCCTCCAGCGCCGGCCAAACACCATCGCCCGGCCAGGCTGCTACGGTACTAGTATTCTCAAAGTGGCGGTGGGGATCAAATCGGGGGAATGCAGAAAGGGGATCTCACAGATCGCGGGCAAAGTACAGGGCCGCCTCGCCCCGGCCAGGGCCCCGGGGATCATACAGGGACTCGTCCAGGCCGCAGAGCCGGAAGCCGGCGCGCAGGTAGAAGCGCACCAACGGGTAGTTGGTGTTCTCGGTCTCGAGCCACAGGCAGCGGGCCTCCGTGCTGCGGGCGTACTCCACAGCGGCCTCGATCAGTCCCCGGCCAACGCCCTTTCCCAGGTGCGCCGCCGCCACATAGGCATGGCCCACCCCCAGCCGGCGGTTCCACGCTTCGTATTTCAGGCCGATGAGCCCGGCCAGTTCCTGGTCCCACTCGGCGATCAGGAGTTGATCCATGTCCTTCAGGTCGGCAACCGGGTCATCGAAGGTATAGGTCTTGCGGAAGCGCGGATCAACGGCTTCCTCCTCCAGGGAGAAGGAGAGGGCGGTGCGCTGCACCCGTTAGATGCGGTCGGTGGTGGTTCTGGTGTCGATGGCAGCCTGAAGGGCGAGGGCCTCGCCCGGCGCGGCAGGGGCGGCTCTTCAGCATCTCACTGCCAGGCCCCGGTGACCTGGGCGCCGTCGGGGGCGCCCGCCGCGATCAGGCCGAAGCGGCCGGTGGCCGGAGCCGGCAGGCTGAAACACTCGATCAGCAGGTCTTCGAGATAGATCTCGACCAGAGGTCCTTCGACGGCCAGGCGCCAGCGGCACGAGGCGGGAAAGGGGTACTGCCGATCCACTCGGGTCTCCACCACCGCCTCCCCTCCCCGCTCCCCGGCCAGCGCGCACTCGGCCCGGCCCACCGCGTCGAAAAGCACGGCCAGACCGCGGCCGGGCTGGCATTCGACGTACAGCCCGGGCCGGGGGGCAAAGGCGTGGGAGGGCAGGTCGAGGCGGCCTTCGAGGATCAGGCCCGCCGAGATATCGAGGGGTTCGAGGAAGGTGACCACCGCCCCGGGCGCCGACGGGGCCGGTGCCACCGGCAGGGCGCGCCGCTTGAGCCGTTCGTTGCCCTGCCACCAGCCTACACGCAGGGCGCCCTCGCCGTCGAGACGGGTGTCCTTGAGCAGCCCCATATATACCATGCCGTCGCGGGCGATGCTGTGGTGGTTTACCAGCAGGCCATCGGGGGTGGGGAAGAAACGCGAGAAGTAGGTGTGGCCCCCTAGCAGGGTGCGGTTTTTGGGGGCAGCGCGGAAGGGACCCTCGGGGCAGTCGGCCACCAGGGTCAGCATCGCCCCCTGGCAGCCGTACATCATGTAGTACTTGCCACCGATCCGCTCGACGGCGCCCACCTCCCCCTCGCCGACGCCGTGCACCTTTGGCGGGGCCAGGGCCTGCCAGCGCAGGCCGTCGGTACTGTGGCCAAAGCCGAAGCGGCCCTCGGTGCCGAAGCGCGGAGTAGCGGTCCAGTACCCGTACAAGCCGCCTTCGGGCCGGGGCAGGATCCAGATGCAGTCCCAGCGGCCATGGGGCTCGTACCCGCTCTCCTCCTGGACGAACTCCAGGTCGTCGCGCCGGCGCCAGCCGACCAGGTCGTCCGATTCGGCCATGAAGATGGTCTGGCGGGGGCCTTTCCATTCGGAGAAGTTAAGCTGGAAGGGGGCGCCTTGCGAGGGATCGGGGTTTTTCCAGGTGGAGCCGGTGCCCATCCAGGTCACCCCCTCGCCCTTGCGCAGGACGGGGCCCAGCTCTTTCCACGTCACCCCATCGAGGGAAGTGGCCAGGGAGATGTTGTCCCAGGCCTCCCCAGAGCGGGCCAGGTAGTACAGGTAGTAGGCGCCTTGATGCGAGTAGAGCCAGGTGTCCCACATGATCCCGGTTTCGCGGTGGGACGGAGCGTAGAAGAGGCGCATGAGATCGGCTCCAGGTGGGCGGTGGCCAGCGGCGGATATCAGTCCAGCCGGAGCCAGACCTTGCCGGATTCGAGCTTGACCGGGTAGGTCTTCAAATCGACACAGGCCGGGGCGCCCTGGGCCTGGCCGGTGGTGAAGTCGAAACGCCCATTGTGTTTGGGGCATTCGATGATGCGGCCCAGGACAAAGCCGCCGGACAGATGCACCTTGCGGTGGGTGCAGAGGCCCTCGGTGGCAAAGTACTGGTCGTCGGCGGTGCGGTAGATGGCAAAGGTGCGCTCGCCCTGGTCGAAGCGGATCACATCCTCCCGCTCCACCACGCCGGCCGCGCAGGTCTCTATCCAGTTTTCGCTCATGTCAGCAAGGGTTTGGCGGTGGGGGGCAGCTCGCGCTTGACGAAGTAGGCGGGGTCCTTTACCTGCTTGAACAGGGCGGGGACGATCTCGCGGTACGCCTCCCACAGGCCGCTGTAGGGTTTGGGCATGTCGGCCTTGAGTTCCTGGTGCAACTTGCCCAGGGCGTGGTAGGGCACCATCGGAAACATGTGGTGCTCGACGTGGTAGTTCATCTCCAGGTAGAGGTAGCGGAAGATGGGGTTCATGTACACGGTGCGGCAGTTGAGGCGGTGGTCGAGCACATCCTCGGCCAGGCCGGCGTGCTGGGTCAGGCCAAAGACCACCATCAGCCAGGAGCCGTACAGGGTGGGCAGTCCGATGTACATCAGGGGCAGGATGCTTTGAGTGTAGATGGCGGCGCCGACCACCGAGGCGTAGATGAGGACGTAGATCCGCGCGTTGCGGTAGACCTGGTGGTGCTCGCTTTCGGGAATGTAGGTGAGTTCGGCCGGGGTCATGTGGCCAAAGCAGTGCTTGAGCATGCGGACGAATTCCTTGGGCGCGCTCTTGAGCGAGAAGAAGGCCAGGAAGACGTTCCACAAAGACGCAGGCCGGGGCACGGCGATCTCGGGGTCGCGGCCCACGATGATGGTGTCGGTGTGGTGGCGGGTGTGGCTCCAGCGCCAGGACACCGACTCGCGGAAGACCATGAAGGATGCGATCTCGTAGATGACGTCGTTGAGCCAGACGGTCTTGAAGGCCGTGCGGTGCATGTTCTCGTGCCAGCGCGAGTCCGAGGAGGACGCGTAGATCACCCCATAGACCAAGAAGCAGGGCAGAGCCCACCAAGTGCCCCATTTTATATATCCCAGCACCCCGGAACCAGTCAGCAGCGCGAACCAGAGGATGGTGTGGAAGAGGGCCGGCCCGTCCCGCCGCTGCATCAACTCGCGCATGCGCTGGCGGGGGATCTCGCTGGCGTACCACTGCGCGTCGGCCAGGCCGCGCTCCTCGGCCAGCTTGGTCTCCGGCCCGGTGATACTGTAGTCGCGCTTGGGGAGAGGGGCAGTCGTCATGGCATCCTCGGCGGCGAAGGTCTGAGTTAGCGGCTATACGATAGGGCGCAGTTGGGCCTCCATCAAGCAGTGTCCCCTACTGCCGCCACTGCTGGTAGATGTCGGCGATCACCTCGTCGATGGGGGCGCGGTGGGTCTCCACGTCGAGGATGGGGCTGTGGCTGCGGGCCTCCTCCAGGAGGGCGACGATCTCCGTGCGCCCGGCGTCGAAGCGGTACTCATGCCAGCCCCCCTCGCTGCCCAGCAGCTGGGCGCCCTGCAACTGGGGGGCCTCGCTGCTGCGGGTCTGCAGGCGCAGCCGGCGGCGGTCGGCGAAGCGCCGGCGCAGCTGGTCGAAGTCCCCGTCGAAGGCCAGCTGGCCCCGGTCGATGAGCACGATGCGGCCGGCCAACTGTTCCAGCTCGTCCATGTCGTGGCTGGTCAGCATTACTGTCACCCGGCGTGTCCGGTTGAGTTCGAGGATGAACTCCAGGATGTGGCGCTTGGCCAACACGTCCACGCCGATAGTGGGCTCGTCGAGGAAGAGGACCTCCGGCTCGTGCAGGAGGGCCAGACCCAGGTCGGCGCGCATGCGCTGGCCCAGGCTCAGCTCGCGGGTGAGGCTGTGGAAGAACTCGTCCAGGCCCAAAAGCTCGCGCACCTGGCCCAACATGTGTTCGTAGCGGGGGCGGGGGATCTCCCAGACCACCCGCTTCCACTCGAAGCTGGCGGCTACCGGGTGGTCCCACCACAGCTCGGTGCGCTGGCCGAAGACCACGCCGATACGGCCCACGTACTCCACCCGGTCGGCGATGGGGTCCAGACCCAGCACCCGCACCTGGCCCGCGTCCGGGGCGAGGATGCCGGAGAGGATCTTGACCGTAGTGCTCTTGCCGGCTCCGTTGGGTCCGGCGTAGGCGACGATCTCGCCGCGCCGCACCTGGAGATCGATTTGGCGCAGGGCCGCGACCAGGCGCACCTGGGGTCGGAAGAGGTTGGCGAAGACCTGGCTCAGTTTTTCAGACCGTTGACGCTGGCAAAAGGTCTTGCACAGGCCACGCGCGTCAACTGCGATGTCCGAAACTGAGGTACCGGGAGGAGCCGGTGCGCGCATAGTGTTTTTTTCCTTTTGCAAAGGTCAGACCGGCGGCCAGGGCAAAGAAGAGGGCAGCCAGCGGGGTGAGGGCCCCATCGCAAGGAGAGGGGGAGAGGCCGAGCAGAAAACGGCAGGGATACCAGGCGACGAAGCCGATGGGCAAAACCGAGAGCAGCCCCCCGATAAGCAAGGGGCCGCTGCCGTCCAGGGGGAAGGGGGTGAGCTGGTACACGATGCGTAGCGCCGAGGAACTGATCTCCTCGGCGGCGCGCGGGGCCCAGAAGGCCAGGCTGCCCCACAGGTAGGAGAAGGCCGTGGCGATGGTGGCCGAGGCGAGGATCTCCATGGCGAAGAGGGCCCACCAGCCGGCCCCGGGGTCCAGGCCCAGCTCAGCGCCGGCCCACCACAGGAGCCCGGCTGCGGGCAACAGGATGGCGCTGCCGGAGATGGGCATGAAGCCTTCGGTCAGGAGGCTCAGCCACAGGGGCTGGGGCTGGATCAGGGTGTGGTCGAGCTGGCCCCGGCCCAGGCGCCGGCTGACGTAGAGTACGTTGCACCCGAAGAGGGTGTTGATCAGCCCGCCCACCAGCATGCCGTAGCCCAGCAGAAAGACCACCTGGGGCTTGGACCACATCCCTAAGCCGGCGAAGCGCTCGGCCAGCAGGAAGGTGCCGGAGACGGCGGCCAGGTTGACGATGGCGTCGCAGAAGAAACAGTGGCAGAAGAAGCGCAGGTCCCGGGTCATCCACATGAATTCCATGCGGCTGTACACCCCCCACAGGCGCAGGAGTCTGGCGAACCACTCAGCCCCCATGGATCACCAGCCTCTCGCGGTTGAGCCGCCAGAACCACACCGCCAGCCCCCAGCAGACCACCGCCCAGCAGGTCTGGAGCAGCAGGAGAGGGCCGGGGTCACCGCTGCCCACATAGATGCGCAGGGGCACCGAGGCCGTGGCGGCAAAGGGTAGCCAGCCCGCGTAGTAGCCCAGGTTCCAGGGGAGGAGTTCGAGGGGGATGAGGCCGCCCGAGAGCAGGGCCACCAGGGCGTCGCGCAGCCGGTAGGCGTTGTACAGATTGTGGTCCATCCACACTACCAAAGCCCCGAAGAAGAGTTCGAGGGCCAGGCCCACGGCCACGGCCAGGCCCAGGCTCAGGAGAAAGAGCAGTGCGGCCCGGGCGCTGGCCGGCAGCGGATCGACGCCCAGGAGAGGGGCAGCCAGGGCCAGGGGTAGGGAGAAGAAGGCCAGGCCGAAGAGCCACTCCCCCCCCATCCGGGCGGCGAACTGCCCGAAGACCGACATGGGCCGCAGGAAGTAGGAGCCCACGCTGCCCTCCCACAGGGACTGCTGGAGCTGGCTGTGGCAGACCAGCTGGTCGCGGAAGATCTCGCCCACCAGGGTGTAGGTGAGCAATTGCCCTAGACTCAGCTCGACCCCGGTGGGTTTGCCCTCCAGCAGTACCTGCCACAATCCCAGCAGCACCCCCACCCGCAGCAGGCGCAAGAGGTAGTCGAGCAGGAAGAGGGGGTTGTCCCCCACCATGCCGGCGGCGCTGAGCAGGGCGGTATGCCAGTACTTGAGGAGGGTATTCACGAGAGGACCTCCTCCCAGGCGGCGTACTGGGCGGCGATCTGGGCCTCCAGGTGGCCCAACCGGCGGCCGCGCTCGCCGCCGAGGTGGTGATCTCCGGCTTCGTAGGCGGCGGCCATCTCCTTCTCCACCTCTTCTTTTTCTCTTTCCAGTGTTTCGAGGCGCGCGGCGATCAGCTCCTGGGCGGTGGTCTGCGGTGGTGCGGTCTTGGCCGGTCTGGGCGGACGGAGCCTAGGGACTGGCGCTTTGGGCGCGGGGGCTGGCGCGTCGGCACTTTTCCGGCGCTCCCAGTACTCGGCGAAGGTGCCGGGGTGGTCCATCAGCTTCAGGTCGCGGACCTCGGCAATGCGTCCGACGATGCGGTCGAGGAAGTAGCGGTCGTGGGAGATGACCAGCACCGTGCCCTCGAAAGCCTCCAGGGCCTCCTCGACCTTCTCGCAGGAGAAGATGTCGAGGTGGTTGGTGGGTTCGTCGAGCAGCAGGAAATTGACCTGGGCCGCCATCAGCCGGGCCAGCTGCAGCCGGCTCTTCTGGCCGCCGCTCAAGGTAGCCACCTTCTGGTCCAGGTCCTGCCAGCCGAAGAGAAAGCGCAGGAGCAGTTGAAAGGCCCGGTCCCGGGTGAGGCCGCGCTGCTCCAGCATCTGCTCCATGACGGTGAGTGCGGGATTCAGGGTCTCGTGCTGCTGGGCATAGTACCCCAGCTTCACCTGGGGGCCCAGGCGCAGCACCGGGTGGTCCCAGGCGCCCTGCGCGACGATGTCGCGGCAGAGGGTGGTCTTGCCGCAGCCGTTGGGCCCGAAGAGTCCCACCCGCTCGCCGTAGCTGATGAGGAGTTCAGCTCCGGCGAAGAGTGGCCGCCCGCCCAGCTCCCTCGAGTACCCCTTAATCTCCAGGGCGATGCGGCCGCCCTTGTGGCTGGCGCTGAAACGCGGGTCGATGCGCTCCCGCTCCAGTTGCGGGCGCTCGACCTTCTCCATGCGGTCGATCTGGCGCTGCTTGTTGCGGGCACGGCGGGCGGGGCGGGGGTCGTCGGTCATGCTCCCCCACCGCTCGAAGCGGGCGATCATCTCTTCCAGCCGGCGGATCTCCTTCTGCTGGTCCTGGTAGGCGGCCTGCTGCTCCAGCAGGCGCTGCTGTTTCTGCGCCCGGTACGCGGTGTAGTTGCCCCTGTAGAGAGCGAGCCGGGTGTCCCCGATCTCCAGCACCCGCGTCACCACCTGGTCGAGTAGGTGCCGGTTGTGCGAGACCAAGAGCAGGGTGCGGGGGTAGGCGCCGAGGAAGGTCTCCAGCCATTCGAGGCCCTCCAGGTCGAGGTGGTTGGCCGGCTCGTCGAGCAGGAGGATCTCGGGCTCCTGGAGCAGGAGCCGGGCCAGGGCCAGTACGTTCTTCTCCCCACCGCTCAGCCCCTCCACCTGCTGGTCGCGCCGGGGGACCAGGCCCAGGCCGGTGAGTACGGTGTCGATGCGGTGGGCATAGGTGTAACCGCCCTCCCGCTCGAACTGGTCGGCCAGGTGGCCGTACTGGTCGAGTAGCTCTTGCTGCTGGACGATGTCGAGGCCTGGGGCGGCCAGTTTCTTTTGCAGTCCTTCGAGTCTTTCGCCCAGAGCGCGCAGCGGGGCAAAGACCTCGAGCAGTTCCTGGTGGACCGTGTTGCTTTGGGTGTACTGGAGTTCCTGGGCCAGGTACCCCACCGTGGAACTGCCGGGCCGGGTGAGCACCCCGCCGGTGGGCGCTTCCAGGCCGGCGACGAGTTTGAGCAGGGTGGACTTGCCGCAGCCGTTTTCCCCAACCAGCCCTACCTTCTCCCCCTGCATCACCTTGAAGGAAAGGCCCTGCAGGACGGGCTCGGAGGTGTAGCGTTTCTCCAGTTCGTGCGCTTCGAGAACAACCATGATTCCATTTCCCCCTGTCGCAAAAAAAATAGGCCGCGAGGAGGGTGCCCTCGCGGCCTAATCTATGGCTCGCATTCGAGTCAATGCGAATTAAAGCGATGGCTCCTCAGAGTGGAACAGGCGGATTTCTCCTCTCCGAGGGCGAAAAATGGCCTTTCCGGCGGCAGATTTCGCTGCCGATCCGCTCGGCGACACTGGACAGGTACGGGATCGGGATCATGATGGAGTCAACGATAAATAGGGTGGTCCGCTCGTGTCAAGGGTAAATCGGCTCGCCGCTGCATTGTCCCAATGGGTCAAGGGCGCTACTTTTGCCGGAAACCCCCACCGCCAAACCCGGTAAGCTCCGATGAAGACCATTGCCCCCGCCCAGGCGGGTATATCCGCCAAAATGCTCGAACTCGCCGGCCAGCGCCTGGCCGAGGCCGTCGCCGCCGGCCAGCTGACAGCCGCCAGCCTGGTGGTGGCCCGCCACGGCTCCCTGGTCTTTGCCCAAGGCTACGGGTGCCTGAGCCCGGACCCGGCCTCGCCGGCGGTGCAGCCCGACTCGGTCTTCCTGCTGGCCTCCATCACCAAGCCGGTGACGGCCGGCGCCCTGATGCGGCTGGTGGACCGGGGGCAGATTTCCCTCGACGATCCGGTGAATCAGTATCTGCCCGAGTTCCAGGGCGGGGAGCGGCCGCAGGTGAAGGTGCGCCACCTGCTCTCCCACACCTCCGGGCTGCCGGATATGTTGCCCGAGAACACTGCCCTGCGCCGAGCCCATGCGCCCCTGGGCGGCTTTGTCGAGGGAGCGCTGCGCACGCCCCTGCTCTACAGCCCTGGCAAGGGCTTCGCGTACCAGAGCATGGGCACGCTCCTGGCCGGGGAGATCGTCGAGCGGGTGAGCGGCAAAAGGCTGAGGGACTTTGAGCAGGAGGAACTCTTCGCGCCCCTGGGCATGGAGAAAAGCGCATTGGGCCTGGGGCGCTTTCAGATCCCTCAGACCGTGTGGTGCGGCAACACGCTGCAGGAATCGGAGGACGAGCGGCGTTGGGGGGCCAACAGCCCGTACTGGCGCGACATGGGCCACCCCTGGGGCGGGATGCACAGTACGGGTTTGGATCTGGCAGTTCTGTTGCAGACCGTGCTGAACGGGGGTGAATACGAAGGCCGGCGCCTCTTCAGCCCGGCAGCGGCGCGGGCCATGACCACGGACCAGAACCCCGGTCTGCAGGCGCCCTGGGGGCTGGGTTGGGCCCTGCGGGATTCGCGGGTGTGGAACTACTTCGGTGAGCTGTGCTCGCCCTCCACCTTTGGCCACATCGGCGCCACCGGCACGGCGGCCTGGGCCGATCCGGCGCAGCAAATGGTCTGCGTGGTGCTGACCAACCAAATGGTGGCTGGAGGGAGCCTGTTGCGGCGGGTGGCCAATGCGGTCAGCGCGGCGGTGGTCGAGTGAACCATGTCAGCTGCCAAATCCCTTGGTGGCGGTCTCCCGGCTTTCGGCTCGTCGATCTTCGCTCGCGGCTGGTGGTGCGGCCTCGGGCCGACCGCCGGTATTCTAAGCGCGTCTAACGAAATGCCCTTTGGGCGTCGCGCGGCTGCGAGGCGCAGCCAACGGCGTTGCCCTCATTCGGCGTATCTATGATTCGATACGCCTGCTGCCGCTCAACCCTTCGGGTTGGCGACCTTCGGTTGCGTGCGCCTTGCCGCTGCGCCCCTCGCTCGCGCTTGGGCCGACAAACCTCATTCCGGTAGGCGCTCTAAACAGCTCCTGGGCTGCACGAAATTTGCAATCACCCTCCCGAGCCGCCTGGGCCAAGCAGCGAGCCACCGGAGCGGCGCTCAGGGCTTCTTCACGAAGGTCTCTTCGGCCTGCTTCAGCCAGGTGCGGTCCACGGCGCCGGCAGGCCGGTGTTCCCGGCGCAACCGGTCGAAGGCGGCGGCGTCGCGCAGCACCTGGTCGGGGTGGCTCTTGCTGCGGGCCAGGAAACCGGCTTCGTTCGGGTAGTAGTCACCCGCCTCCGGCGCGTTGTAGCGCAGGTCCGCCGCCCAGCGGATCACCCCGGCGGTGTTGGGAGTGGAGCGATGGCAGGTCAGGTTGGACAGCAGCACCACGTCACCCAGATCGGCGGGTACCGGCACTGGATCACTGGGCGGCAGGTGGTCGGGATGCACCGTCAGGGGCGGTGCCGGGACCTCGGCCCAGTAATGGCGCACCACACCGTGGCGGTGGCTGCGGGGAACGACTTCCATGCAGCCGGCCGACACCGTGGCGTTCATCAGCGGCACCCAGCAGGTGAGGATCAGGTGGGCGTCGCCCATGGTATGGAAGTAGCCGCTGTCCTGGTGCCAGGGCACGTCCCCTTCCGGGCGGAAGGGCAGTTTCGGACGGATCCGGTACACGCTGCTGGCGACGATCTCTGGCCCCACCAACTGCCCGACCACGTCGAGCAGTTCCGGGCAGGTCAGCAGCCCGAACATCGCCGGCCCGGAGTGCCGGCCACCATCGACCGGGGCCAGGATCTCGCGGCATTCGGCCGCGATCGCCGTGGCCCGGTGCAGGAATCCTTGGTCGGCGTGCAGGGCGGTGATCTTGCTGGCGGCGAGTAGGACGTGGGCCTGCCGGTCGATGGCCGCGTCGATCTCCACTTGCAGCGCTTCGACCACCCCCGCTGGAATCACCCCCGGCGCCACTAGGTATCCCTGCTCACGGAAAAACTCGATCTGCGCCGCCGTCAGTTCTGCCATAGATCCTCCAGGGTAAGGTTGGCGCGGTGCCCTCTCAAAATAAGGTAAATGCTGTTGCCGCCAAGCCTTCGCCCTTGCTTGATCGATGCTGCCGCCAGGGATGAGAATATTGCCAACAGGCGCGTCGCCGGCGCTAGGCTACGGCCCGGTGAGGAGATCCGCTCTCCGCGTTCGAATGCGCCGACGGCGGACCGGGCCAGCGGGGGTGAGTTGATGGAATCAGGCCTGGAAATCGTCGCCCAGACCCCGCGCGGCAGTCGGCTGCTCTTCTTCCGGCGCTCCTCAGAACAGTAGGCGCCGGAGCCGGGCCGAGGGGGCCCTGCTCCCCGTACAGCACCCGCTGCGGGAGTGTCCCTCCAGGCCTATAGGTCATCTCCCCGAAGAGGTGGGCTATGGTCTCCGCTCGATCAGGGGCATCACGAGGTGCGAAGGCCGCAGCATGTCGTGCATGACCGTGTTGATGGCCACCTGGCCGGCGGCCTCCCTGTTGATGGGGCCGCCGGTATTGAGGTTGCGGTCGAAGCGGGGGAAGGAGCTGCTGGTGACCACCACCCGCAGGCGGTGGCCGGGAAGAAAGGCGTTGCTGGTGGCCCACAGGTCTACTTCAAAGCGATAGACCTTGCCGGGATCCAGCAGCTCGGGCTGGGCAAAGGAGTGGCGGTACCGGGCGCGCAGGATGCCGTCGCACAGATTGCGCGAGTACCCGTCGGGGTCCACGTCCTCGAAGCGCACCACCCAGTCGGTGTCTGGGGCCGAGGAGAGGGCGTAGAGCACCGCCTTCACCGGCCCGGTGACCTCCAGTTCTTTGTCGAGGGGGGCGCTGGTATAGGTGAGGCAGAGCCGGTCGGAGGGCCGCTGGTCGCGCACCCCGTCGGGGATGCCCAGGGTGTTGCCGCCCAGGGTGGGGATTGGGTGGTCGGGGTCGTAGACGAAGCTGTCGGGGTGTTCGCTGCCGGCGGGCGGCTGCGGCGAGAGGGTGCCGTCGTTGAGCGAGGGGATGGAGCCGCTGGGGCCGCTGTGGAAATAATAGTTGGTGTAGCGGGTGTCGGGCAGGGGCCAGGCCGCCTCGGAGCGCCATTCGTTGCGGCCCATGACGAAGAGCCGCACCGGCGCCTCGTCCATCACGCCATTCTCTTTCCCCTTGAGCCAGTGGTCGAACCAGGGCAGGCGCAACTGGTTGAAGTCCAACCCCGCCGCCGGCCCGAAATCCCACTCCCCGGCCTTGGACACCCCGATATTCCCCGCCCCGTGCACCCAGGGTCCGATGATCAGCCGCTGGTTTTGGCGGGCTTTTTCGGTGCGGGCGCGGCGCTTCAGGCCCAGGTAGTTCTTCAGGGTGCCGTTGAGGAAGATGTCGTACCAGCCGCCCAGGTGATAGGCGGGGGTCTCGATCTGGTCGTGGTACTTCTCGACGTTGAACTCCCACCAGTACGGCCCGTCCTCGGGATGCGCCAGCCAGGTGTTGTGCCAGTCGCAAAGGCCCACCAGGAAGCAGCAGGGGTAAAGGGGCAGCCGGCCGTACCAGTCGTCCATGTCGCGCTTGGCCTGGTCGAGCAGGCGGCGGTGGCGAGCGAACTGCTCCCCCTCGGCGAGCTTGGCCAGGTTGATGCTGGTGACGGCGTGGGCCCAGTACAGGCTGAAGCCCAGCTCGAAGGCCCCGTCGCGGTACACCCACTCGCGGTGGTAGTCGGCCGAGGACTCGCGCACGAAGAGGGCCCGCAAATGCGGGGGCCGGCTAAGGGCGGCCCGGTACTGGGTGGCCCCCGAGTAAGACCCGCCAAACATCCCCACCTCACCGTTGCACCAGGGCTGGGCCGCCATCCACTCCACGGTGTCGTGGCCGTCGCGGTTCAAGCCGGCCCCGTCGTCGCGGAAGGGATAGAAGACCCCGTCCGAGGCGAACATCCCGCGCACGTCCTGGATCACCACCGCGTACCCTCTCTTGGCGAAGAACTCCGGGGCGCCCACCTGGTTTTCCGCACCCCCTTCCTTGTTGTAGGGGGTGCGCTCCACCAGGGCCGGAAAGACGCCCTCGGCTTTGGGCCGGGTGATATTGGCCCGCAGGAGGGTCCCGTCGCGCATGGGGATCTCGACGTTCTTCTCGTGGATCAGATCAGAGTACTGCTGCTCCTGGGCCATCGAGTCCTCAGTTGAGTGCCGCCAGCAGGCGGTCAATATCGTCGTGGTTATTGTACACCGAGGGGGAGAGCCGCATCTTGTTCCCGTAGCGCATGGCCACGTGCACCCCGGCGGCGCGGGTGCGGGCCAGGGTGGCCTCGGGGTTGGGGGAGACAAAGGCCAGGATGGAGCTCTCGTTGCCCCGGGGGGTGATGGAAGGATAGCCGAGGGCCGGCAACTCCTCCTGCAGGCGTTCGGCTAGGCCGCGCACGTGGGCGCGGATATGGAGCACGCCCAGGCGCAGGATGTAGCGCAGGCTCTCGTGGGCGCAGACCGCTCCCTCGTACGAGGGGTAGCTGACCTCGTAGCAATGGGGGCCGGGCACCGGGGTGTGGGAGAAGTCGGAGAGGGCCGGATCGGGCGCGGGGGTCCAGGGCGCGTAGTTCTGGCGCACCCCTCCCGAGTGCTGGGTCGGCTTCACCACGGTGTTCTGCAAATCGGCCCGCACGTAGAGGAAGCCAAAGCCCTTGACCCCCATCAGCCATTTGAAGGTGGAGCAGGCAGCCATATCGATGCCCATGGCCTTCACGTCGATGGGCACGGCGCCGGCGGCCTGGATGATATCGGCGTAGAGCAAGGCCCCACGGGCGTGGGCCAGCGCGGCGATCTCCTTCACCTGGGCCAGGAGGCCGTTGACGTTGGAGACCAGGGAGAGGGAGACTAGCCGGGTATGCTGGTCGATGGCTTTGGCCATGTCCCCCAACTCGATCTGCCAGTTGCGGTTCTTGACCACCCGCAGCTCCAGGCCATCCTGCTTTCTCATCTGGTAGTTGTAGAGGGCCGCCCCGTAGTGCAAATCGTTGGTGACCACGTTGCCCCCGGCCAGAAACTCCCCCATGCCGTTGAGCAGATTGCTCTCGCTCTCGACGGTGCTGCGGGCAAAGGCGATCTCGCGCGGCTCGGCATTGATCAGTTGGGCAAAGAGGTGCTTGGCTTCGTCGCGGCTGGCGGCCCACTGCGGCCACCAGGGCTCGCCCACCTCGTGGGTGAGCCACTCGACGTAGCGGTGCAGGGCCGCAGCCGAGTGCACGCTGAGGGGATGGGAAGAGGCGTTGTCGAAGTAGGCGGCGGTGCGGGCGCGGGGAAAGTCGAGGCGCACGGCAGCGAAGTCGGGCGTATACATGGCAAGTCTCCGGTCGGCCCCAGAAAGATAGGCCGCCCCCGCGATGCCGACCACCCCGGCCCGGCACCGTGCCGCCGGCAGGGCGAGTGGCTATATTCCTCCGGTCACCGCCAAACCCGGAAAGAGCCTATGAGCGACGCCCGCATCAAGATCGGCATCTGGCAGAACATCCCCCAGCCTATGGTCTCGCGCTACCTGGCGCAGATGGGCTGGGACTGGATCATCCTCGACCTGCAGCACTTTCCCATGAACTGGGAGACCGCTTACGAGTGCATCCACACCATCCGCACCTGCGGGGCCCGGCCCCTGGTGCGCACGGCCATCGGCGCACCGGCCGAGGTGGAAAAGGCCCTGGACCTGGGGGCCGGCGGAGTGGTGGTGCCCATGGTCAACACGGTTGAGACCGCCCGTGCCCTGGCCCGCGCCGCCAAGTACCCGCCCCTGGGCGGGCGCTCGCTGGGTGGGGACAATTTCCTCCACTATGGGGCCGACTATCCCGAGAAGGCCACCACCGACACCCTGCTTCTGGTGCAGCTGGAGCACATCGAGGGGGTGAACAAGGCCGAGGGGATCCTGGGCCTGCCCGGGGTGGACGGCTGTTTCGTCGGCCCGGTGGACCTGGCCCTGTCCATGGGCATCGACCGCCACACCTACGAGCAGCACCCCGAGCACCGGGCGGCGATGCGGCGCATCGTCGAGGTGACCCTGGCGGCCGCCAAATTGCCCTGCTGCAACACCTATTCCCCCGAGGATTTCGCCGCCAAGAGGGAGGCCGGCTTCCGGGCCATCACCCTGCGCTCGGACATGGACCTTTTGGTGGGCGGGGGCCGGGAGTTGCTGGGCCGGCTCGAAAAGATCGCTGCCGGTCGCTAGTGGTTGTGAGACGATACCGAAAACGGATGCTGATCCTCGTTGCCCTCCTGATCGCCGGCGGCGGTCTCTTCCAGTACCTCGACCGCCCCCTGCCCCAGGGCCAACCCGGGCCCGAGGCCGAAGCCCTGGCCCAGCGGCTGCAGGCCGCCGCCGGGGTGCCGGCCTGGGACAGTACCGGGGCGGTGCGCTGGACCTTTGCCGGCCACCAGCATCTGTGGGACCGGCAGCGGGGCTGGGCGCGGGTGCGCTGGGACCAATTCGAGGTACAACTGGCGGTGGACCGGCAGGAGGGGCTGGCCTGGAAGCAGGGGGTCCTACTGCCGGCGGACCCGGCGCGGACGCGGGTGGAGGAGGCGTGGCGGATGTGGATCAACGATTCCTTCTGGCTCAACCCGGTGGCCAAACTCTTCGATCCGGGCACCCAGCGGCGGCTCGTCGCGTTGCCAGGCGACGAGGAGGGGCTGCTGATCACCTACCGGAGCGGGGGGGCCACCCCGGGGGACTCCTATCTGTGGCTGGTCGGCGCCGACGATCTGCCCCACGCCTGGCGGATGTGGGTGTCGATCCTTCCGCTGGGCGGGATCAAGGCCAGCTGGGAGGACTGGCTTACCCTCGGAACCGGCGCCCGGGTGGCCACCCGGCACCGGCTCTGGGGTTTTACCCTGGAACTGCAGGAGGTGGCCGGCGCCTGCACCCTGGCCGAACTGGAGCCGGGGCCCGATCCCTTTGCCGCGCTGGCCGCGCAACTGGGCACGCCTCCCTGAGAGGGCTCAGTCCGGCCGTCCCCTGCGGCCCACCACCAGATAGAGCACCGGCAGCACCACCAGGGTGAGCAGGGTGCTGCTGAGCACCCCGCCGATGACCACCGTGGCCAGGGGGCGCTGCACCTCGGAGCCGACCCCGGTGCTGAAGGCCATGGGCACAAAACCCATACAGGCCACCAGGGCGGTCATCAGCACCGGCCGCAGCCGGATCTGGGCGGCCGCGGTGACCGCTGCGGCCAATTCCACCCCCTGATCGAGCAGCTGGCGCACCTGGGAGACCAGCACCATGTCGCCCAGCACCGAGATGCCCGACAGGGCGAGGAAGCCGATGGCCGCCGACACCGAGAAGGGCAGGTCCGCCAGCCACAGGGCCAGCACCCCGCCGACCATCGCCAGCGGCACCCCAGTGAAGACCCGCAGGGCATCGACTGCCCGTCCGTAGGTCAGGTACAGCAGGACGCCGATCAGGCCCCCAGGGTGATCGGCACCACCACCCGCAGCCGGGCATTGGCCCGCTCCATGTTTTCGAATTGCCCGCCCCACGCCAGCACATAGCCTTCGGGCAGCACCACCTGGCTTCGGTGGCGTAGCCGGCCAGGTCGCCCCCGCGCACATCGGCCTGTACTGTGACCCGGCGCCGGCCCCATTCGCGGTTGATGGTGGTGGGGCCTTCGGTCAGCGAGAGGGTAGCCACCTGCCCCAGCGGCAGCACCGCGCCGCCAGCGGTGGGGATTAGGGTCGCCGCCTGGGCCTGGGGGTCGGTGCGCTGCCGGTCGGGCAGGCGCACCACCAGCGGAAAGCGGCGCTGGCCCTGGCGCACCTCACCCACCTGTCTGGCCCCCACGGCCTCGACCACGTCCAGCACCTGCCGCGTCGAGATCCCGTGGCGGGCGATGGCTTCGGGGTCCACCCGCACCTTCAGCACCGGCTGGCCGGCGACCTGCTCGCCCGTGACTTCGGCGGTTGCCGGTATGCCGGCCAACACCTGCTGTATCTGCCCGGCCAGGCGGCCCAACTCGTCGAAGTCGTCGCCCAGGATCTTGACGGCCACCTCGCCGCGCACCCCGGCGATCATCTCGTTCATGCGCATCTCGATGGGCTGGCTGAAGGCGGTGGTCATGCCCGGCACCACGGCAAAGACCTGGCGCATGGCCTCGACAAGCTCCGCCTGGGTGCGCGCCTTTTGCCACTGGTCGCGGGGTTTGAGGGCGATGAAGAAGTCGGTCAGCTCGATGCCCATGGGATCGGTGGCGATCTGGGCGGTGCCCAGGCGGGTCCAGATATGGGCGATCTCGTCGGGAAAGCGGGCCAGCAGCTCCCGTTCCAGCCGATCGTTGAGGGCCACGGCCTCCTCCACTGAGATCCCGGCCAGGCGCACGGTGTTCACCGCCAGAGCCTGCTCGCCGAGCCTGGGCACGAACTCCCCGCCCATCCGGCTGGCCAGCAGCCCGGCTGCGGCCACCACTAGCAGGGCCAGGCCCAGGGTCAGCTTGCGCCAACGCAGGGCGCCGTGCAGCACCGGGGTGTAGACGCGGCGCAGCAGACGCATCAGGAGCGGCTCGCGTTGCCGGACCTTGGCGGGCAGGAAGAGGCCGGCCAGCACCGGCATCAGGGTCAGGGAGAGCACCATGGAGCCGGCCAGGGCGAAGACCATGGTCAGGGCCATGGGCCGGAAGAGCTTGCCCTCGATGCCCTCCAGGGTCAGCACCGGCAGGAAGACCAGGATGATGATCAGTTCGCCGAACATCGTCGGTTTGCGCACCTCGAGGGCGGCGGCGCGCACCACAGCGAGGCGGGACCTGGTCCCATCCGACTCCCGGAGGTGGCGCGCACAGTTCTCGACCATGATCACCGAGCTGTCGACGATGAGGCCAAAGTCGATGGCCCCCAGGCTCAGCAGGCTGGCGGCGATGCCGGTCTGCAGCATGAAACTGCCGGCGCAGAGCATCGACAGGGGGATGGCGGCGGCGACGATCAGGCCGGCGCTCAGATCGCCGAGGAAGGCGAAGAGCACCGCGATCACCAGCAGGGCGCCGAAGAGCAGGTTGTGCTCGACGGTGTCGATGACCTGCTCGACCAGCTCGGTGCGGTCGTAGAGGGTCTCGACCACCACGTCGGGCGGCAGCGAGGGCTGCACCTCGGCCAGCTTGGCCTTGAGGGCCCGGGTCACCTGGGCGCTGTTCTCGCCCATCAGCATGAAGCCCAGGCCCAGCACGGTCTCGCCGCGGCCCTCGGCGGTGACAGCGCCGCGGCGGATCTCGTGGTCCACCTGCACCCGGGCCACGTCGCGCACCCGCACCGGAACCCCCTGGTGGGCGTCGATGACGATGTTGCCCAGCTCCTCGGTGGTGGTGGCCAGGCCCACCCCGTGCACCAGCAGCGCCTCGCCGCCGCGCACGATCTGGCCGCCCCCGACGTTCTGGTTGTTGTCCTGCAGGACCCGCACCAGTTCGGCCAAGGTCACCTGGAGCGCGATGAGGCGCTCGGGATCGGCGACCACGTGGTAATGTTTCTCGTACCCGCCCCAGGCGTTGATCTCGGCCACCCCGCGCACCTGCCGCAGGTGCGGGGCGATGACCCAGTCTTGCAACTCGCGCAGGTCGGCAAGCGGCCGGGCCGGGTCGGTGGCGCGCACCGCATAGTGGAACACCTCGCCCAGCCCGGTGGCGATGGGGCCCAACTGGCGACGGGTGATGCCCTCGGGCAACTCGACGCTCTGCATGCGCTCGGCGACCAGCTGCCGGGCGCGGTAGATGTCGGTGCCGTCGTCAAAAGTGGCCACCACCTGCGAGAGCCCGAACTTGGAGATCGAGCGGAGGTTCTGCAGCCCGGACAGGCCGCCCAGGGCCAGCTCGACGGGCAGGGTTACCTGTTGCTCCGCCTCCAGCGGGCCGAGGGCGGGCACAGTGGTGTTGATCTGCACCTGCACCGGGGTGGTATCCGGGAAGGCGTCGATGGGCAGTTGCCGCAGGGCCTGCCCGCCGAGGAAGACCAGGAGCAAAGCCAGGACACAGACCAGCCCCCGGTGTTGCAGCGAGATTTCGATGGTGCGGGTCAGCATGGGTCTCCTTCAGGCGTCGGCGGAGCCACAGCGGGGCTTTTAGAGCGCCTAGCAAAATGCCCTTTGGGCGTCGCGCGGCTGCGAGGCGCAGCGGACGGCGATGCCCTCATTCGGCGTATCTATGATTCGATACGCCTGCTTCAGGCGCCTTGCCGCTGCGCCCCTCGCTCGCGCTTGGGCCGACAAACCTCATTCTATATGTGCAAAGTCAAGGGTGAAGTTGAGGTCGAGGATGATGGGCGGCACGGTGTTCCTCTGCGTTTAGAGGGGTAAGAGTCCTTTTTCAGGGTGTAGTCCCCCTGATTTTGGGCGTAGAGATCCAGCGACTGGGACGCCCGGTTTTTTCGCGCTGGAGTGGACTCCCCTAGTTCTCGCTTGCGATCCCAACTTATATGCGCCGCCAGGCGGCCGATGTTCTGATCCGATCCGTCAAGTAACGGGGAGGGCCTGCCCATCTGTTATACGGCGCGTCGCGAACGACCGCTCTTTCCGGTTTCGGCAGGCCACTCAAACGGTGGTGGTGCTGGTCGCAGGTTCGCTAGTCCAACAAGGGCGGTGCGGTCAAAGATCGAGCGGTGCTGGCGGTGCGCGGTTCAGGCGGCCGCTCGCCGTTTGGCAGCGGCCTTCTTCTCGGTGTAGGCTTGTTCCAAAGGCGCCAATTGTCGGTTCCACTTCCGCACCGGCTGGTAGCTCCGGTTCTCTTTGATCAGGGCAAGAATCAATCGCAGCAGCTGGCTGGAAACGGCGATGATACTTTTGCGGTAGGCCCCCTTTTTGAGCTGACGTTGAAGAAACTGCCGTCGGACCTGGGGCACGACCTTGGCGGTCTGCACGGTCATCAGGAAGAGCACCTTCCGCAGGCGGCGATTGCCCAGGCGACTGATGCGTCGAGGTCCGTTGTAGTTTCCTGAATCGGCCAGGCGCAGATTGGTGCCGGCGAATTTCTCGATCTGTTTGTAGTGGGTGTTGGCATCGAGGCCGCGGCACTCGGCGATGAAGAGGGCCACCAGCCACGGGGCCAGGTTGGGAATCGAGACCAGGAGTTGGAAGACCGGCAGCGACTGGGCCTGCCGGATCAGCACCTTTTGCAGCTGGGCGATCTGGGCGTGCAGGGTGCGCAACTGCGCGAGCCAACCGTCCAGCACCAGTCGCAGCGCTTCTTCCCGGGGACGGGCCGGGACCCCGATCGAGGTGGCGGCCCAGGCCTGTATTCGCTGCAGGGTCTTCAGGCCGTGCTTCTGCCGGGAGTGAGCGCAGATCTGTCGGGCTTCAGTCTGCAGATCCATTTCCAGGAAGTGGTGCGGCAGAAACGCACGTTCGAGCAGGTAGAGCGAGGTCTGGCTCTCAAGATCAAAGGCTTGCAGGTATTCGGGGATATACATCTCCATCAACGAACGCAGCCGCTAGCGGATCCGCTGTTTGTCCTTGGCCAGTTTGTAATAAGCCAGGCTGAGCCGGTGCATGGTTTCAAGCTGATCGTCGAACACCCGGTAGGCATCGAAGTGGCCCCGGTAGGCCTGCTCAGCGATCAGGAAGGCATCGCGGGGATCGGTGTGGGAGAAATCATGGTTGTGCAGCGGCCGGGCGTGATGGGTGGTCAACGGGCTGACCAGCAGCACGGTATACCCCTGGCCGTGCAGGTAGGCGGCCAGGGTATTCCTTAGCTTTCAGGCCGTCTCGATGGCGACCACCAAATGCGTCGGATCAAAGGCCGGCAACCGGGCGGCCAACTCTTTCCACAGGGTCTCGGTGTAGCCACTGTGGCTCACCGGCACCGTGAAGGCTTTACCCAGGGGCAACCCCTCGGGGTTGAGCAGGTGGCCCACGTGCTTCTCCTTCCCCGGATCGAGGCCCAACACCGCGCGGCCAGCCACCAGCGCGCGTTTTTGAACGTAGCCAATACGATGCATATCTTACCTCCGTTGGTTGAGGGGGGGTGCGTCTGGCGATACTCGCACGGTACCACCAGACAAGATACCTCAACTCAACCAACGCCTTTTTCAAGATAGACATCGTTAGGCGCTCTTAGTCATCGACACAGCCGGCACCCAGGCGCGAGGCCAGGAGCTGCGACTTGAGGCTGAAGCCGCGGCGGACCACCACCTGGTCGCCACCTTCCAGGCCGTCGAGCACCTCGCGGGCATCCCCGTGTACAGCGCCCAGGCGCACGGCGCGGGCCTTGCACAGATCCTCTTCGAGCTTGACGAAGACCAGGGGCTGGCCCTCCACCTCGGCGATGGCCTGTTGGGGCACCGTGATGCCCTCGCCACGCCGGCGCACCAGGATGCGGGCCCTGGCGAACATCCGCGCCTTGAGCTGGCCACCGGGGTTGGGCACCTCGGCGCGGGCGCGGGCCAGGCGGGTGCGGCCGTCGATCTCGGCGGCGATCCAGGTCAGCCGGCCGGCAAAGGTCTGGCCGGGCAGGGCATCCACCTGCAATTCGACGGTCTGGCCCACCTGCACCTGGTCGAGGTGGGCTTCGGGGATGCTCAGCATCGCCCACATGGTGGAGCGGTCGGCGAGGGTGAAGAGCGGCTGGCCGGCCTCGACGAAGGTGCCCAGCACCGCCTGGCGCTCGACCACTTCGCCGGCAAAGGGGGCGCGCAGCCCCATCAGCACCGGCTCCTCCGGGCGGGACGCCAACCGCGCCACCTCCTCCTCGCCGAAGCCCAGGGCGCTGGCCTGCTGCGAGCGGGCGTGGTATTCGGCCTCGGCTTCCTGCAGAGCCTTGGCCGGCGAGATGCCCTTGGCGCGCAACTGGCGTTCCCGATCCAGGGTCTGGTGCGAGAGCGCCGCCTGGGCCACCACCTCGGCCAGTTGCGCCGACCAGAGTCGGGCCACGACCTGGCCACCCTCGGCCAGGTCGCCCAGATCGGCGCGCACCTCGCGAATTACCCCGCTGACCGGGGCGCTCAACTGGGCGTAGCGGTTGTGGTTGAAGGACAGTTCGGCGTAACACTCCACGGCCTCGACGATCTGGCCTGCCCCGGCAGGAGCGGTTTCGATGCCGACCAGGGCGGCCGACTCCGGGGAGGGCAGGCGCACCTTCACGGATTCGCCCGGTTCGAGGCGGGCGGCCAGTTCAGGATGGCAGATACCGCACTCGGCCTCAGCAACCCCGTGTTCCAAACACATCAGTTCAATCATGCCGGCATCCACCTGTTCCTTGCCCTTGTCCTTCAGTTCGGGATGGCACAGCCAGCAGCGGTCCTCGTAGCGGGCGTGTTCCTTGCACCAGAGCCTTCCCGGTTCGCGCAGGGCCGGGTCGCAGATGAAGCACCACGCCGCAGGCGCCTGGTGGGCGGCGCACTGTGCCCCGGCTGGTTTGGCAGCGTCGCCGCCGGCCGCATGGTTGTGCTGGTCATCGCGGTGGTCTTCGGCCCGGCCGCAGCCGGTTAGGAGGGCCATGGCGGTGAGCAGGGGGATCAGGTGTTTCATAGGGCGTCTCCTCTGAGGTCGGGGGCGTTCAGTGGGGTTGCCGCCCATGACCCGGTTCAACGTGGTCGGCGCAAGATGATGACTGCGGATCGGAAGGCCTGGGGTCGCAGATGCATGGAGGACCCCCGCTTGAGGGACCAGGCGCCGCAAATCCTGTGGGACCGGCAACAGGGCCGGGTGGGAGACTCAGATCAGCAGGACAGTGGCGCGGTACAAATGGGAGGCAGGCAGCGACTTGGATAGAGAAAGACAGGAGGCGAGAATGGCGGGGTTGGTGGACGGGAGGTTGGCCAGCGCAGGATGGCGGCAAACCGGGAACGAGCCATGGTCGGCGGCAAAGAGACGGCCCGTTGGGCGATCTGAAGTGGTTGCCTCGGGCAGGATCAGGTCGGCGCAAGGTCCGCAGCATCCGTCCCCCAGCGCCATCCTCAAGGAGAGCGCTGGTAAAGGCGAGGCGTGAGCCGGGCTGGGGCAGGGCTGGACCCCGCCGGGTAGTCCCACCCCGAGGTAGCCGTCGTCCCTCAGGCAGAGCACCGCTCCAGGAGAAAAACTTTGGCCGGCCAGGTGGAAAATCGCGGTCCAGACCGAGAACAGGCAGAAGGTTCTGAAGAGGGGTTTGGGGATCGCCATCAACGGCTCACAGGGCAGATATTGTCAAGCGAATAAATCGCCCTGCGTATCCCTCAGCAACCCCACGGGGAATGTGGCATCTTGCCGGCTGCAACACCGGTTCCCCCAAGGAGTAGGCTCAGCGCCGCAGCCTCTCCAGGCTATCCAGCGGCGCCAGGGTGTAGGTGTCCTCGTTGATCGAGACGAGATTCTGGCCAAAGATGACCACCTGCGAGTAGGTGGCCGGCTCCTGAGGCACCATCTGGTCGGTGCGAAAACTCCAGCCCGCCCCTTCCTGGCGCTCAAAGACATACAGGGCGTCCCTGCCGTCGGTGCTGTCCAGCCAGTACTGCCCGGCAGCCCAGTATAGGAGGTTGTGGTTCGGCGGCACCTGGGAACTGGGGTGCGGCCCGATCAGGCGTTCGTAGCGCCACACGCCATCGTCGAAGGTCCATATCGCCAGCTCGTCCACTACCAGGGGGTTGCCTTGCAGGTCGGGGATGTTCAGGGTGTGCCGCGCATAGGCGAGCTGGGCGTCGAGGGAAGGCAGTTTGTCCGATTCCGTGGGCGCAGTGTCGCAGCCGCTGAGCATGGTCACCATCATCGCCAGTCGCCAAAGTACGCTCATTGGGCCCTCCTCCGGGCGTGAAGCGTGGGGGTTGTCTTGTCGTATCCTGGCAGCAGAACCCTATCCCTGCCCCCAATCGAATACCGCCCCCAGGAATTCCTCCTTTTTGCCGATGAGCCCGTCGTAGATCTGCTGGCACTGGTCCGGGGTCGCCAGGTGGGTCAGCAGCGGGGCCACCTGCAGCCGTCCCCCGCTGATCCACTGGGCGAGCATTCGGTAGTTGGCGGTCAGGTCGCGGACCCGCTCGGTTCCGTGCTGGGGCCAGCGCCATTCCAAGGCCCCGATCATACGAATGGCCTCCAAGTGCAAGCGCAGCAGCATGGGGGTGGCGTCGAAGGTGGCCTTGGCCCGGGGGCTGCCCAGGAGGATCACCTCCCCGTAGCGGCGGGTCAACATCACCGCCTGGGCGATCACCTCACTGCGGCCGATGGCCTCGACCACCACATGCGCGCCCTTGCCGCCGGTCCACGCCTTTACCGCCTCCTCCAGGTTCTCCTTGGACGCGTTGACCACCCGGCCGATGCCGCAGGCTTTGGCCTTGTCGAGGCGGAACTGGGCCAGGTCCACGGCCATCACCTCGGCCCCGGCCTGCTGGAAAAGCTGGGCGGCGAAGTTGCCCACCAGCCCCATGCCGATCACCACCACCGTGTCCCCCGGCTGCACGATGGAGGAGCGCAGGGCGGCGATGCTCACCCCGGCCATGCGGGTGAAGACCAGGTGCTGGCCTGGGTCCTTGGCTGAGACCGGCAGGGCCATGCGGCCGGCATCGGCTTTTACGAGGGAGGCGTGGCGCGAGAAGCTGAGCACCCGGTCGCCGGGCTTGCACATGCTCACTCCGGAGCCCACGCTCAGCACCCGGCCCAGGTTGCCGTACCCGGTGGTGCGCGGATACTGGCCAGCATCCCCGAAGGGCATCTCCTTCACCAGGCCGGTGAAGCCGGCTCCCTCGGTGCCGGCGCTGACGATGGTGTACTCGCTTTGTACCAAGGCCTCGTTGGGTTTGAGGTTTTCGTCGAGTTCCAGTGCCTGCACTTCGATGCGGCCGGGTTCGACCACGACCAGTTGCCAGCCGTTCATGGTCCCTCGCTTCTTGTGGGGTGGTTGCGGATATTCTACACTCTAAGGCACCGGGTCACAAGGGCCGGGGAGAAGTCGGTGAAGGTCACCGAAAATTCATCTGGACGCCACCTGTCTGTTGCAGAAAAGTTATCCGCTTGAAGATCGACTGCGTCGAGGCCATCAACCTGCGCTTTTAGTACCCCGGAGGATATGGGTTCAGAGGGGGGGAGGGGTATGCACCGCCCGCGTCACCACCCTGGTGACCGTCCACACCGATACTGGCCAGGTGGGGATCGGCTCGGTTTATTCCCACCCGGCGCTGGTGTACCTGGTGGTGCGCGACCAACTCGACCCCCTTGCTGCGCGGGGCAGATCCCTCCCAGGTCGAGGCTCCGTGGAAGCGGATGTACGGCCTGAGCCGCTGGTACGGCCGCAAGGGTGCGGCCCTTTCGGCCCAAGGGGGAGTGGAGATGGCCCTGTGGGACCTGCGCGGCAAGGCCCAGGACAACCCCCTGTGGGAATTGCTGGGGGGAAGCCGGCTCTCCTGCCCGGTATACGCCAGCGGGCTCTTGTGGGACGAATACGAGAGTCTGGCCACCGAGGCGGCGCGGCATCTGGACCAGGGTTTCCGCCGCATGAAGATGCGCCTGGGCCGCAGCGAGGAGTACGACGGGGAAGCGGTGCGGGCGGTGCGCCGAGCCATCGGCCCCAACCACGACCTGATGGCCGACGCCTCCATGCGCTACCCCCTGGACCTGGCCTGCCGCATGGGGAGGTTCCTGGGAGAACAAAAGGTTTTCTGGTACGGGGAGCCCTTTATTCCATAGGACATTGATTCCCATTCCGCCCTGCGCGGCAGCGTGCCGGTGCCGGTGGCCGCCGGGGAAAACGAGTTCGGGTTCCAGGGCTTCAGGGAGCTGATCCGCGCCAAGGCCGTGGACATCGTCCAGACCGACGCCTGCCGCTGTGGCGGCATCGGGCAACTCTTGCAGGTGGCCCGCCTGGCCGGCGAGCATGGGCTGCGGGTGGCGCATCACACCTGGAGCGCCGCAGTGGCCATCATGGCCAATATCCAGGTGGTGGGCGTTTTGCCCAACGGGATCACCGTGGAGATGGATCGCACCGGCAACCCCTTCATCGCGGAATTGCTGGTCGAGCCCTTTCAAGTGCGGGACGGGCAGCTGCAGCTGAGTCGGGCCCCAGGGTTGGGTATAGCGTTGGACCCGAAGGGAGTGGATCGCCTGCGCCTGCCCGACCCGCACCACTTTCCGGAGGGAGCCTATTCGGACATGGCCTTCGGCGCGCAGTACTTCACCCAGGCCCCGCCTTACGAAGGAACCCCGTGAGCCAGCCACCGCGAATTGCCCTCGGCGGCATCCTCACCGAGTGCAACGAATTGGGCGGCCCGCCCATAGACCTGGACTGGTTCGCCCGCTACGATCTGCGGCGGGGGGAGGAGATCCTGGAGATGGAGGGCGGGGCCGTGGGCGGGATGCTCTCGGTGCTGGACCAGGCCGGGGCAGAGCCCGTGCCCCTGCTCTACGCCAGCACTTGTCCGGGCGGATATCTGACGGCTTCCTGCTACGACCAACTCAAGGGTGAGTTGCTCCAGAGGCTGCAGGAGGCGCTGCCGGTGGAGGGGGTCTTGCTGCCCCTGCACGGCTCGGCCGTGGCCGAACAGACCGGGGATCTGGAGGGGGACCTGATCGCCGCGGTGCGCCAGATGGTGGGGCCGGCGGTGCCCATCGTCGCCACCCTGGACCTGCACGCCCACATCACTCCCCAGATGGTGCGCCATGCCGACGCCCTGGTGGCCTGGGAGACATATCCCCACCGCGATGCCCTGGGCACGGGCCAGCGCGGGGCGCGGTTGCTGTTCGACACGGTAGCCGGCCGCTGCCGGCCGACGATGGCGATGGCCAAGGTGCCGGCCGTCACCAGCGGGGTGCGCGGCTCTACCGAGTGGGGCGATCCCTTCGGCCGGATCATGGCCGCAACCAAGGCCCTTGAAGGGCATTCGGGCATCCTGTCCACCAGCGCGATCATGGTGCATCCGTATTTGGATCAGCCCGACATGGGCAGTGGGGCCCTGGTAGTCACCGACGGGGACCTGGCCAAGGCCAGGGCCCTGGCCCTGGGGCTGGCCCGGCAGTACTGGGAACTGCGCTCGGAGTTGGAGCCTCAGGTCCACACCCCCGCCGAAGCCGTGGCCGCGGGCCTGAAGTTGGAGGGCGGCCCGGTGGTCCTGGTGGAGACCTCGGACTGCTGCGGGGGCGGGGCGGCCGGCGACAGCGTGGCCACTCTCAAGGCGCTGCTAAAGGTGAAACTGCCCGGCCCGGCCCTGGTGCCGGTGGTGGACCCCCAGGGGGCGGCGGCCTGCCATAAAGCCGGGGTGAGCGCCCAGGTGGAGTTGGAACTGGGTCATCGCCTCGATCCGCACTGGGGCACACCCGTACGGGTGAAAGGCCGGGTGCTGCGCCTGAGCGATGGTCGGTTTCGCTATCTGGGTGGAATCTGGGGGGGCACCGAGGGGAACATGGGGCCGGCGGCGGTGTTGGAGGTAGGGCAGATCCAGGTCCTCCTGGCCACCCATCCCACCTACGACTGGCTGGACGAGCAGTTCACCTCCCTGGGCATGGAACCTAGGACCGCCAGTTTCGTGGTCGCCAAGAATCCGATGAACTACCGCCAGACATACGGGGATTTTGCCCGAGGGGTTTTTGTCCTTGACACGCCTGGACCCACGCCGCCCACGGTGCGCCAGGTGCAGTACAAGCGCATGAAACGGCCCTATTTCCCGGTGGACGTGGAGATCCCGGGTCTGGAGCCGGTGGTATTGTCGAAGGAGGACTAGTTCTGGCAGCGGCGATGAGTTCAAGTTCGAGGTCAAATTCCGGGTCGGGGTCGAGGTCGTCGGGGGCAGGCTGGTACTCGACCTCGAAGTGGCGCACGGTCTCTAACTGCTGCTCGAATAGGAGCCGGTCGATCTCCTCCTGGAGCTGGAGGGGGTGTTCAGGGCAGATGCCGTGTGAGTAGTTGCGGTAGGCGGTGTTTTTCTCGAAAGCCAGCCATTGCTGAGGCCCCCACTTTCCCAGCCGGTGCATGGAGCAGGTGGGTTCCCAATAGACAGTCACCAGTTCGCCGCGGTCGATTGTGCGCTCAAGCTGTAGACGAGGGTTTTTCATGTCGGGGTCCCTCGGTAGTAGGGATGGACCCAGTACTTACCACCGGCAGGAAGGGTTTTTTCTCCACTGCTTTTTTGTCTGCGATCAAAGCGCGGAGGTGAGATGCGGTTAAAGGCTCTGTTCTGCTGGGTGGTGGCCCTGTACCTGGTCACAGCGATGGGATGCGCCAAAGCCCGGCCGGGCAAGGTCATCCTCTTCGTGGGGGATGGCATGGGCCTGGCCCAGCGCGAAGCCGCGCGGGTGGCCGGTTTCGGACCTGCAGGGCGGCTGGCCATGGACCAACTCGAACAGATCAGCCTGGTCACCACCTACTCGGCCAGCGGCTACACTACGGACTCGGCCGCTGGGGCCACGGCCTGGTCCGCCGGCTGCAAGACTAACAACAGGTTTTTGGCCATGAGCCCGGACAGCACCGCGGTGCGGACCATCCTGGAATACGCCCGCGACGCCGGGTATAGCACCGGCCTGGTGACTACTACCACCCTCACCCATGCCACCCCGGCGGCCTTTGCTGCCCACATTAGCGATCGCGGGGCCGAGGCCCAGATCGCCGAGCAGATGCTGGCCACCGGCCCTGACGTGATGCTGGGCGGCGGCAGAAGTTTCTGGATGCCCAAATCCCAGACCGGCTCCAAGCGGGAGGACGAACGCGACCTGCGGGCCGAGGCCCGGAGCGCCGGGTACGAGGTGGTGCAGAGCGCCGGGGAACTGTCCCGGCTAGACCTGAGCCGACCCCGCCGGTTGCTGGGCCTCTTTGCCGAGGGCCACCTGCCCTATCGGTACGACTGGCAGGACGAGCAGGTGCCCGAGCTGGCGGCCCTGACCCGGACCGCCTTAGAGCTGCTCGACCACAACGAGCGGGGGTTTTTCCTGATGGTGGAGGGCGGGCGTATCGACCACGCCTGCCACAACAACGACGCCAACCGCGCCGTGTGGGAGGCCATCGCCTTTGACCAGGCCGTGGCCGAGGGCATCCAGTACGCCCGCCGTTGGAACGATACCCTGGTGATCGTGGTGGCCGACCACGAGACCGGCGGGATGTCGGTGGGCACGGGCTGCTACTCGGGCTTTGCCCAGATTCCCCGACAGGGCGCCTTTCCCGAACACGGCGTCCAACTCGACAGCCTGCTGTGCATAAGCTGGACCACCAAGAGCCACAGCGCCATCCCGGTAATCGCCGGGGCCCTGGGGCCGGGGTCCGGGCATTTCCGCGGCCTCGTGGACAACACCGCCCTCTTCCCGGTCATGATGGAAACCCTGGGATTGAGGCCATAGGAGGTTGGATGAACGGGAAGGTGAGGTGGTCTTCGAGTACGACTTCGAGATCTACCTGGGCCGGCTGGGTTAATCACACTTAATGGGCGGTTCCGTACCTGCCCTGCTCGTGGGCGGGGATGGGGCCGGCCACCTGCAACTTGAGTTCCCCGTTTTCCTCAGCAAAGGGGTGGGCCAGGAATTTTGGCTTTCCTCCCAGATAGACCGGCACCGAGTCGGCGGTCCGCTCCGGCAGGCGCAGGATGTCGCCTACCTGTAAACTCCTCACTTCCGCCAGCGCCACCTGCACCCGCCCCAGTTCGGCCACCAATGGCAGTTGCAGCGGCCCCAGGCACAGGCGGTTGTCGCTCACCAGGGCTGCGGTTTTTTCTGCAGCGCGGCGCACCCGGCACTTCCCGAGAAGGGGCAGCAGGGGCTTGAGGGTGAAGAAGGGGTAGCACAGCCTGGTCAGACCGCTAGCCTGGGGCATGTTCACCTCGAAGGCCAGCACGATGACGATGTCCTGCGCGGCGACCACCTGGACGACCTCGGGGTTGGTCTCCAGTTCGACTTCGCTGATCGCCACCGGCAGCAGGGGTTGCCAGGTGGCCTCCAGGTCCGCGAGCATGTGCTTGAAGATGCGGTTAATCACCCGCATCTCAATGGCGGTAGGTTGCCCGGTCTCGATCCCTGCGGACGATCCTCTGCCGCCAAAGGCTCCGTCCACGGCGGCGAAGACCAAGGGCATGGCCACATCGACCACCGCGCGTCCGGCGGTGGGCCCCGGGGTGAACTCGTAAATGCAGTAGGGGTTGGACAGGGACATGATGAACTCGGAATAGGCGGTCTGTTCGACGAAGGCGGTCTTCACCTCTACCACCTGGCGCATGGCCCCCGACAGGGTGGAGGCCAACAGGCGGGCGAAGTTGTCGTGCAGGCCCTTCAGCGTGCGGAGCTGGTCTTTGTTGATCTGGGCCGGATGCTTGAAGTCATAGGGAGAGGCAAGAGACGGATCGACTGGCGGCGAGTGTGGGGGATGTATCTCCCTCAGCCTGGCATTGATCTCTTCCTGGGATCTGATCGTCAGTGAGAGCATCCATTCACACAAAGTCATCTGGATTAGTGCCGTGCACCAGGTGAGCTGTCCCTTTTTCTTCCAGTTGCCGCACCCGATGGACGATGCGCAACTGTAGTTCCTCCGCCTCGGTCAGGCGCATGGGGCCGAGGAACTCCATCTAGTCGGTGATGAAGATGTGCACCTGTTCGGACATGTTTTTGAGGATCTTTGCCTTGAGGTCCTCATCAGCGGCCTTGAGGGCGATCACCAGATCCTTCTGGTCTACCTCGCGCAGCAGGGTCTCGATCTTGCGGTCGGTCAGTTTGACGATGTCGGCGAAGACAAACATCATATTGCGCACCGCCTCGGCCACCTGCGGGCCCTGGGCGTCCATCTGGTCCAGCACCTTTTTCTCGACGCTGGCGCCAGAGAGGTTGAGGATGTCGGCCACCACCGTGGGACCGCCCACCTCCAGCTCGGTTCGCAGCACCTCAAAGGCGGGGGAGGTCTCCATGGTGGCGATGCGGAAGGCCACGGCGGCCTGGAACCGTTCGGGCAGGTGGTGGAGCAGACCGGCAGCCTTGGCCGGCTCCAGCTGCGAGAGGATCACGGCGATGGTCTGCGGAATCTCGTGGGCCAGCAGCGGGGCCACCTGCTGGGCCGGGGCCTGGGCGAGCCGCTTCCAGACATCGGGCGGGGGCATGGAAGGCAGGGCCTGGGCGGCGGCTTTGGCGAGGGGCTGCCAGGGTTCCACGGATACCGGACCCTTCAGGCGGGCCAGGCAGCCGACTATGCGCCCAGGCTTGGGCTGGGTAGTCTGGCACCACCTGCGGGTTGGCCAGCCGAGCGAGGAGGATGAGGCGCCAGGCCAGGACCTCGCCGTGGACCGTGGTTTCGGCTTCTCTAAGCAGGGCGCCGTGGAGCCACAGCTCGAAGGCTTCGCGCCGCCAGTTTGGGCAGCACCACCACCGAACCGGGCCGTAACGCCAGGGCCTCGCGCAGTTTCAGGGTCGGGCCTCCCCACGCACACCACTCCTGCTACCGCGATATCCCCCAGGTGGGCCAGGTTGGCCTTTTTGCGGATCGCCTCAGGGCTGTCCATCTCGACCTCCCGCGAAGATCTCGGTGATCTGCACCCCGAAGGTCTCGGCCACGGTCACCACCTCGCTGCGGGCAAAGGGTATGCCGTTGGGCTTCAGCTCTACCGGCTCGCCGTTCATCCTGTCCAGCTCGAAGATCGACTGTTCGCCCAGGGTCAGGGCCTGGTCCAGGGTGAGGGTGTGCCGGCCCAGTTCAACTGAGAGCTCCACCTCTACCTCGACCAGGGGATCGGCAGGGGGGTGGGCCGGCGGGGAGGGCACGGCCGGCGGGGGTGTCGCGGGGGCAGGGGATTTCTTCTTGGCAGCCATGATCTGTTCTCCGGCAAGGGGAGATGCAGGAACGGCGGCGCAGTCTTTCGATGTAGGATTCGCGCGGCTGGCCCGGGACAAAGGGGTTGGCGCGCACCCGGATGCCCTGGCGCGGCGGCTCTGGTTCGGCGATGTTGGCGAGGTCTTGTCGGATTTCGTCCACGCTGCGCTGCAGGTCCTGGACGTGGCCGGCCAGGCCGGCCAGCATCAGGGCCAGATTCTCCAGCCGCACCCCAGCGGGGCCGAGCGGCGATGCCCTCCCACAGGGTCTTCGGCGCCGGGCCGCTTTGCGCCAGGTGGGCCGCTTCCCACACCGCCTGGTGGGCCTCGAACTCGGTGCGGCAGCGCGGGCAGGCGTCGCATTGGTGCTCGATTTCGCGGCGGGTCTCCAGAGACAGCTCGTCGTCGATATAGGCGGACAGGTGGCGCCCCTGCTGGCGGGCTCGGTGCAGGCGCATCTTCACTGCCTCCTCGGAGCAGCCGGCGATCTGGGCCACCTCGCGGTAGGGCATCTACAACTGGGCACCCAGCACCAAGAGCAGGCGCTGGTTCTCGAGCAGGGCCGCGATGGCCGCCTGTACCCTTTTGCCCAGCTCCTTGCGCATAAGCTGGTCCTCGGGGGTGGAACCGGCGGGCAGGCGAAGTCCCTCGTCGAGGGGCACGAAGGCGGCCCGGTGCTTTCTCAGGGCCCTGAGGTAGCAGTTGGCAGCCATGCGCAAGAGCCAGGTGGCGAACGCGGATTCCCCCCGGAAGGTCTGGATGCGGCCAAAGGCCTGGACAAAGCTCTCCTGGGCTAAGTCTTCGGCGTCCTGGTGGTTGCCGGCCATGTGCGAGCACAGGCGGTAAACCCGTTCCCGGTTGAGGTCAAAGACCTGGCGGAACGCCGCCGCGTCGCCCTGCTGGCAGGCGGCGATCAGCCCCAGATCGGTCTGCTTGTCCACATGCGCTCCTCGTGTTGCGCCTCCCTTCTTTAGACGCGGGTTCCGGCGAAAGGTAACACCATGCGCAGGGGCAGAGCGGCAAAACCCGCTATGGCCTTTCCCAAGGCGCGTCCTTCCCACCCTACTCGCTATGCTCCGCTCTCTCTGCAACCTTTCCCGCGGACTTCCCTGCCCGACCACTCCCCTGGGAATGGCGTCCGGGGTCATCCCCCTCCGCTCAGGGACTCGCACCCTTCCGATCTGGTATGTCCCTCTTGCTTTTGCCTGTCCCTGCCGATATATTTTGTTATACTGGATGCCAAAATCCCAAAGCCCTTGTAGATAAGATGACCCTCACCGGCTCCAAGTCCAAGCCCAATACTGAGCGGGACAGTAATAAGCGCACCGCTAAAGGTGGATGGCAACGGCCGGCTGAATCGTAACTGAACTGAGAACCCCAACTCAACCCGCTGTCGAATCCCCTCGGCAGCGGGTTTTCTTTTTGCGGAAAGGAGCAAGTGATGGGCAAACTGCGCGCGGGCATCCTGGGTGCCACCGGCATGGTGGGCCAGAAATTTGTCAAGCACCTGGCTGAGCATCCCTGGTTCGAGGTGGTGAGTGTGGCGGCCAGCGCCCGCTCGGCCGGCCGCACCTACGCCGAGTCGGTGGTTGACCGCTGGACCATGGACATCCCAATCCCGATAGGTATTGGTAAGCTGATGGTCAAAGAGGTGGAGAAGGACATCGATGCCATCGGCAAAGAGGTGGACCTGGTCTTCTGCGCCTTAGATATGGACAAGGACGCCACCCGCAAGCTCGAAGACGAGTACGCCCGGCGCGAGGTGGTGGTGGTCTCGGCCAACTCGGCCCACCGCTGGACCCCGGACGTGCCCATGCTCATCCCCGAGATCAACGCCGAACATCTGCAGATCATCCCGGTGCAGCGCCGGCGCCTGGGCACCCGCTACGGCTTTGTGACGGTGAAGCCCAACTGCTCGCTCCAGCCCTACGTGCCGGCCATCGAAGCCCTGGCTGAGTTTGTGCCGCTGAGGGCTTCGGTATGCACCTACCAGGCCATCTCTGGGGCGGGCAAGACATTCAGGACCTGGCCGGAGATGGAGGACAACATCATCCCCTTCATCGGCGGGGAGGAGGACAAGAGCGTGCGGGAGCCGCTCAAGATCTGGGGCCGCATCGAGGGGGAGCGCATCGTCGAGGCCAGCGGGCCGGTAATCTCGGCCCAGTGTTTGCGGGTGCCGGTGTCGGACGGGCACCTAGCCGCCGTCTCGGTGTCCTTCGGTAAGAAGCCGCCGAAGGACGGGATCCTCAGCCGCTGGGCGGCCTTCACGGGCAAGCCGCAGGAGCTGCAACTGCCCTCGGCCCCCACCCCTTTCCTGCGCTACTTCGCCGAGGATAACCGGCCCCAGACCCGCCTCGACCGCGACGCGGGCAACGGCATGGCCGTGACCCTAGGCCGGCTGCGGGAGGACAATCTCTTCGATTACAAGTTCGTGGCCCTCAGCCACAACACCGTGCGCGGGGCGGCCGGCGGGGCCATCCTCACCGCCGAGTTGCTGAAAGCGGAGGGGTATCTGGACAGGACCTGATGCATCCCATGATCCAGACCATCCTCATGGAAACCTGCGGTTTCGACCCGCGCTGGGCCGAGAAGCGGGCAGCGCTCTTTTCCAGCAGGGGAAATACGTACCCCCACACCTTCTCGCTCATCCATCGGATCGGCGAGGTGCGGGCGCAGGCTGACCAGACTCCCGAGATAGCGGTGAGGCTCGCCGACCGCATCTGGGCGCGACGCGGGATGGGCAGGGCCCTGTTCATGGAACTGCAGGACCACACCGGCCAGGTCCAGCTCTATTGCATCCGACAGGCGCTGGGGGAGGGGAGGGAGGCGCTCTCCTTGCTCGACCTTGGAAACATTCTCGTCGCCGAAGGAACGGTTTTTCGCACCCGCACCGGAGAGTTATCGGTAGCAGGTGCGCGCCTGCACCTTGCTGGCCAAGGTCCTGGTGCCCATCCCCATCGGTAAAGAAGCGGGGGATACCACCTATTACCGGGTGACAGACCCGGAGGTGAAGTACTAAGAGCGCTACCTGCGCTGGCTGCTGGATAAGACCGACCGCGACCGGCCCTAACTGCGGAGCCGGATCACTAGCGCGATGCGTCGCCGGATGGAAGGGGAGGGGTTTTTGGAGGTCTCCACGCCGACCATCACCCGGCAGGACGGCGGGGCCGAGGCCCGGCCCTTTACGACCTCGGTATGGGCGATGGACCACCAGAAGCAGTTCCTGTGCATCTATCCGGAACTACATCTGAAAGGCCTGGTGGTGGCCAACTTCGAGAAGGTCTTCACCATCTGCCAGAACTTCTGCAACGAGGGCATCGACCGCTCCCATAATCCGGAAATCATTAGGATGGGGTGGTACGAAACCTTTACCAATTACGAGGACCAGATGCGCTGCTTCGCGGAGTTACTGGCCGGCGTGTGTGTGGAAGCCTGCGGCTTGACTTCGGTAGACTACCAGGGAAAGGAGATAGACTATTCGATACCTTCGCGACGCATGAGTATGCTAGCCGCCCCGCGCCAGTACGCCGGCGTAGACGCCGAGACCATGAGCGGGGAGGAACTACAGCAAGAAATAGGGCGGCACACCGCTGAACCTCCGGAGCTGCTTTCCTGGGGGCTGGCCGTGCCCCAACTCTTTGAGGCCACCTGCGAGAAGCATCTGGTGCAGCCGACCTTTGTGCTAGACCATCCGCTGGGGATCAGTCCTTTGGCCAGGGCCAGGCGCGGAGACGCCAGGCTAACAAAGCGCTTCGAGGTGTACGTCTGCGGGATGGAGTTGGCGAATGCCTATTCTAAGTTGACGGACCCGCTGGAGCAATTGGACCGTTTCTTGCCCCAGCGCCGGGTGCAGGAGGAGGAGGCGTACCCGCTTGACATGGATTTTGTGCGCGCCCTGGGTTGTGGTATGCCGCCCACGGGTGGGGTGGGTCTGGGCATCGACCGCCTGGTCATGCTTCTCCCCGGCGCGGCGAGTATCCCCGACGTGATCCCCTTTTCGCATGGTCAAGGCGCGCCCGCCGGTCATTGAGCAGGGCACTCCCGCTACAGACCGCGATCAGGACTACAACAATTATCAGGACAACAATAACCGGACCTCCAGAGGAGGGAAGGCGCCGACCCGCTGAGCTGCACCTCTGTCACCACACCGACCCGCTGCCGCAGCCCAGGGCAGCGGGTGTCTTTTTTTGCCCACGAAAGGAGGAAGCCATGCATCCCTATCGCTCCCATACCTGCGGCGAACTGCGGCCGCACCACGCCGACGACACCGTCCGGCTCTCCGGTTGGGCCCACCGCAAGCGCGACCACTACGGCCTCACGCAGGTGGTGTTAGCGCCAGGGCCGGGCCGCGAATCCGTGGTCACCGCCACCGGGCAGGTGCGCCTGCGGCCCGCCGAAGCGGTGAATCCCGAGCTGCCCACCGGCCAGATCGAGGTCCACCGCAGTGGAACTGGCCCTGCTCAGCGCCGCCGGACCCCTGCCCTTTGCCGTGGCCGTGGAGCCGCCCGTGGCCGAGACCCTGCGCTGCCAGTACCGCTTTCTCGACCTGCGCCGGCGCATCGTTCTGCGGGTGACAGTGATCCCCAGCATCCCCAAGCGCATGAATGCGATGGGATTCAGCGAGTCCTAGACCCCCATCCTCACCACCAGGTCGCCCGAGAAGGGGTACGACTTTCTGGTCCCCAGCCGCCTGCACCCGGGGCAATTCTACGGCCTGCCCCCAGGCTCCGCAGCAGTTCAAGCAATTGCTAATGGTGGCCGGCTTCGACCGCTATTTCCAGGGCGCCCCCTACTTCTGGGACGAGGACGCCCGCGCCGATCGCTCGCCTGGGGAGTTCTATCAGTTAGACGTGGAGATGTCCTTGGTCGAGCAGGAGGAGGTCTTCGCGGCGATGGAGGAACTTTTCTGCCGGCGCGCCGGGGAGTTCAGTGAATGGGAAGTCAGCCCGGCGCCCTTCCTCCGCATTCCCTACGCCGGGGCTCTGTGCCGCTTCGGCACGGACAAGCCGGACCTGCACTTTGGGCTGGAGATCGAGGAGGTCTCAGGGTTTTTCGCCAACTCGTCCTTCCGCCTCTTCCGCCAAGTGGTGGAGGAGGGCGGGGTGGTGCGGGTGCTATGCGTCCCTGCGTTGGCGCAAAAACCGCACAGTTTCCTCGACAGCCTGGACCGGTTTGTCCGCAGCCTGGTCGGCAAAGGGATGGCGTATCTGATCTTCACGGAAGAAGGGGCGGAGGACCCTATCGCCAGCGCATTGAGCCGGGAGGAGGTCGAAGGGTTGCGGGGACTGAGCGGAGCAGAGGCCTGCAGCGCCCTCTTGCTGCTCGCCGGCCAGACCTCAGAGGACGGCACCCTGGCGGGCAAACTGCGCCTGCACCTGGCCGACCTGCTGGGCCTGCGCCAGGAACGGGCCTACCGCTTCTGCTGGATCGTGGATTTCCCCATGTACGAGTGGGAAGAGGAGCGGGGTCGGGTGGCCTTCTCGCACAACTCCTTCTCCATGCCCCAGGTCGGGATGGAGGGCCTGGAGAGAAAGCCACCCTCAGAGATCCTGGCCCACCAGTACGATATCTTCTGCAACGGCATGGATCTCTCCAGCGGGGCCATCCTCAACCACCGGCCGAAGGATATGAACAAAGCGTTCGAGGTAGCCGGATCGTCGCGGGAAGTAGTAGATGAGAAGTTCGGGGGGATGTTCCGCGCCTTCCAGTGCGGGGCTCCACACCACGGCGGCATCGCGCCCGGCATCGACCGGATCGTCATGCTCCTAGCTGACGAGCCCAATATCCGCGAGGTGATCGCCTTTCCGCTCAACCAGCAGGGCCAGGATCTCTTGGTGGGCGCGCCAAGCCCGGCGTCGGCGAGACAGGTAGAGGAATTGTATTTGTCAGTGACAACTCGCTTTGTAGGTGTCGGGAAAGGGCTCACTTCGCTCATTCTCGCCTGCCATCCCTGGCAGGCTGCGAGGCCCGACTCCTCTGGCCTTTCGTCCTTTGGCCAGAGGAGTCGGGAATCCGCTCAGAGAGCCTTTCCCCGGCACTGGCTATAGTGACAGATCACTTGGGCCCCTTCTTGATGAACATGTCGCGTTGGTGGTCTCCAGGTAGATGAGATTGCCGCCGCCGTTGGCCTCCTCCTTGCCGGTGAGCAACTTGGTGCCCTCGCCCTGGATGGCGACGGGAAAATCGGAGTAGATGCGGTAGTCGCGGCCCCCCCTTGCGCTCGCTGTGGAGCCGGGCATCGATAGTGGCCAGCAACTCGGCGGGCAGGTACAGGGTCAGGTCGCCCCTGTCGGTCTTGAGGGAGCAGTGGCCGGCGGCCGCCATGTGCGCCAGGGCCAGCTGGGCCTCGATACCGCCCCCGGCGGTCTCGGCGCGGATATCGCGCCCGCTGGCAATGCTGCTGGAGCCCCTACCGGTCTGGGCGTCGATCCCTACTCGGGTTGGCCCGATGTTGATACTGCCGCCCGCCGTCTCAACATCCAACAAGCCGCTCTTCACCGCCCCAACCGAGATGCTGCCGCCGGCGGTGCGGGCCACGATCCAGCCATCGAGGCCCTCGCCGATCTCAATGCTGCCTCCGGAGGTTTTCAGGTCGAGGCTGTGGGTCGGAGGCACAACGAAGCTGAATTCCAGCTCCAAGTCATCCCAGTCCTCATCCCCTTTGGCTTCGGCGCGCACGCGCACGTTTCTGCCCATGGTTTCGATGTACACCAAGCAATCGGCGAAAAGCTCGCTGGCGCTGCCCTCGGTAACGGCATCAGCCTTCTTCACCACCTCCACCTGCACCTCATCTTCCTTATTCCCGGTTTTCACCGCCACCCTTTCTTTGTGGGTGGACAGGTAGCGGGTGCCGCGCTTGTCTGGCAGCTTGGGTCGGTCGACCGATACGGTCTTATCGTTGTGCTCGACAAAGCCCAGGCCCTCCCGGTGTATTTCGCCCCTTTCCTGAGCGCCGGCGGTTCCCGCCAATACCAATCCGCCTTCAGCAGGCAATTAATTATCCGTTTCATGGTCGCGCTCCTTTCAGAGTTGTTCACCTGCGGACTTGCGTCCTTCTTGCAGGGCGCGCGCCGCTTCGCTGCCTATGTAGGTGTTTGCATTGCTCCGGCTCTGCTGCTCCAGCACCTGGAGGGTAGCCGGGTTGCTGAAGTGCTTGAGGGTTTCGCCCGCCTCCACCCGCACCCCGGGGTTGAGGTCGCGCTCAGGGCCTGGCGCACCTCTTCGTCGCTGGCCAGATCCCTGAGGGCCTCGATGGCCTTACGCAGTAACCCGGGATTGTCGTCGTGGGCCAGCGTGTGGATCAGGGCCTCGCGGATGCGTTCGCTGCCGGCCTGGTGCCGGGCCAGGTCCGGGGCCTGGAGGCGGGTGCCCGGCTCCATGTCGCCCTGCAGGGCGGTGGGTAGCGCCGTCTGCACCGCCGGGGCGGCCGCCATTCCCGCGGACCAGGCCAGGGGCGCGGGGATGGACTGGACCCGGGCGCGCAGGAGCAGGCGGCACTCCTGGAGCAGGGCCTCGGGGGCCTGGCGGCCGTGGCTCACTGGCAGGAGCTGGTCGAAGCGCTGCTCGGCGTACAGCAGGACCTTGAGCCCGGGGTCGCGTTTGAGGTCAGCCTCAAAGGCGGCCCACTCGGCTTGGTCCAGGTCTCCGTACAGGTAGCGCAGTACCTGCTGGCGGGGGGCTTCGCTACTCATCTCGGCCTCATTTCTCCATAAATCCAACTACCGGGCGCCGAAGTCTTTCCCGGCCGCAAAAAAGGTAGCTCTTCACTGACCCGGTGGAGCACTCCATCAGTTCGGCGGCCTCCTCGATTCTGAAGCCCTGGTGGTGGCACAGGCCAAAAGCCAGGCGCTCCTGGGCTGAGGGCCCGTCTAAGGCTTGGTGGATTCGGCTGTGGAACTCCCCGCGCAGGGCCAGTTGCTCGGGGGTGGGATGGTCGGCGTGCTCGGGCCACCACTCCTCCGGAGGGGAGGCGCCGCTGCCACCGCGAGCGGAAGCGCAGGGCCTGGTTGAGGGCGATCCGGTAGAGCCAGGTGCAGAACCGGCTGTCCATCCTGAACGTGGGCAGGGCCCGGTACGCGGCGATCAGGGTTTCCTGGTAGATGTCCGGGGCGTCCTCGGTGTTGCCGGTTATATCTAAGGCTAGGCTGAGGATGCGGCGCTCGCAGCCGGCCCTCAGGGCGGCAAAGGCCCGGTGGTCGCCCTCGCGGGCGCTCAGGAGCAGGGTGCGTTGGTCGTCGCTCATGCCGGCCTCATTCTACATCATTAGAGCCTGGCAGCGAGGGGATAGTTGGCAGGCGCCTCATGGCAGTGCCGCCAACCAGGGTGTTCAGGGCCACCATCGAGGTCGAAGTAGCCACATCACTCAGGAAGTGGTCATTGACCCCGACGCGCGCCAGGGCGATGAAAGGGGGCGCCGCCAGGAGCGACCAGCGCCAGCGCGGGAAAAGGCAGGCCAGGGGGAGGAAAAGCCCGATATAAAAGCCCACGTGCCCGGAGGGAAAGGAGCTACCCTCTGCCCACCACGCCTGGTCCCGGGCGCCGCTGTCCAGCAACTCATAGGGCCTCAACCGGCTAAAGAGGTTCTTGCTGACCCCGTAGGCCAGGGTGCTGAGGAGCTGCATCAGCCCGATGAAGAGCAGCGAAACCCCCTGGGGCCGGCTCCGCGCCACGGCCACCTGGGCCAGCCCGACTCCGATCAGGGCAGAGCCGAGCAGGAACTTGCAGGCCTCCTTGCCAGTTACCAGGTCCAGCAGGGCCGTGCCCTGGTGGAACAGGGCAGGATCCTCGTAGCCCGGGGCACGGATGAACTCGGCCAGGGGTTTGTTTAGAAAGAGGATGGCCAGCAGGGAGAATGCAGCAGCAACTGCTGCCAGGGTCAAAAGTCCGGTCTTGTTCACGAAAACCTCCCGCCCATGCAGGTACCGGCCTCATCCTACCGGGTACTGTTATTAGAATCAGGCAGGGGGGAAAGGGTTGGCAGGAATGTGGAGCCGTCGGGTTGCGACCCCGCCGCTACGAGGCCAGCCACTCCAGAATGGCATCGCGGTGAGCCGTCAAACCTTTGTAAATCAAAGTTTCAGGGGTCATGGAGAGGAGGGCCAGGCGGAGTTGGGTGCGCTCACCGGGGGAGAGGCGGTCGCAGTCGCGGAAGTAGGTGCGGATGGTGAAAAGGGCGGCCTCCTCCTGGGTAAAGCCCCGTAGGACCTGGCGCTCCAGGCGCAGGAAGAGGCGGGGGTGTTCGGGATCGAAGTAACGGCCCTGCCAGTTTTCCGGGGAGATGCCGCGCGGGGGCTCTGGATGGTGGTTGAGGCGGGTGTCGGTGCCCAGACCCCAGGCGAAGCGCACGTACGGCCCGCGCTCGATCATGGCCCGGACCAGGTCACTGCTGCGCTGGTTGAGGGGGCCCATGCCGGCCACGGGGGCGTGGACCTGGGCGAAGGGGCGGCCGACCTTCTCCTCGGCGGCCCAGTGGTTGGGGGAGCAGAGGTGGACGGTGGCGAGCCAGTCGCCCCCGTCGGGCCGGCGGCAGACCACGGCGAGGTCTTCGCAGACCTGGCAGGCGAGTGCGTCGAAGATATCGGCGTAGGGGGGCTTCGGGGAGTGCCCCACTTCGATCCTTCCCAAGGCGCGCCCTTCCCCCTCGCTCGCTCTGGCTCCGCTACCCGACCCCTCGCCACGCGGTCTTCCCCCCTCATCCCCTCCCCGGGAAAGATCTCCAGGGGTGCCCCCCGCCGCCTGGACCTCGCGTAGTTGGTACTCGCAGTCAAAGGAAAGCATTTCTCCGGTGAGGGCACAGTGGAGGTGGGGGCCGGCGCTGTCCTCCTCAAATTGGAAATAGTCAGGGTGCTCCTGGGCCAGGCGGTGGATGAGGAAGCGGGCCACGGCGCTGGCTACTGCGGGAGGGTAGTCGGCGGTCTGATAGTACTTGGCGAGGTGTTCGGCGCGGGCCTGGAGCTTGGCCTGGCGGAAGAGGGGGAAGCTCTGGTCGAATTGGAATACCTGGGCGTCAGCAGGGCCGTTGCCCAGGTCCTGGCCCAGGCGGATGAAGCCGGGTTTGACTTGGTACACCCCCTCAACGGGCGGAAAATACCGCGGCGCGTCGGTTAGATCTTCGGCTGGAGGGGTTTCTATAGGTAGGTCCATAGTTGCATCCAGGGCTTAACTCGCCTAAGATAACTTTCGGCAACTTCGTTTAATACCACAAGGAGCATAGATGATCCAATCCACCGAAACCCTGCCTACCTGGGATCTTTCCGATCTGTACGCCGGGGTGTATGACCCGCGCCTCGACGCGGACATGCAGGCCGGCAAAGGGCAGGCTGAGGCATTCGCCCGGCGCTTCAAAGGTACGATCGCCTCGGCAACCGTGACCGCGCCGCATCTGCGCACAGCCCTCGACGAGTACGAGTCCCTGTTGCGCATCCAGTACCGACCCCAGGCATTCGCCTCGCTGCTCTTCTCCACCAACACCCAGGACCCGGCGCGGGGGGCCCTCTTGCAGAAGAGCCGGGAGTTCGGCAGCGCGGCGGGCACCCTGCTGGTCTTCTTCGACCTGGAGATCGGGCAGATCCCCGCTTCCACCTACGAGAGGATCAGCCAGAGCCAGGAATTGGCACCCTACCGCCACTACCTCGATCACCAGCGCAAACTGGCGGCCCATAACCTCAGTGAGCCGGAGGAGAAGATCCTGGTGGAAACCGCCAATGTGCGCGGCCAGGCTCTCTCCCGGTTGTCCACTGAGATCAGCACCCGCACCCGGTACCGCCTGGAGCGCGGCGGCCAGATGCAGGAACTGACCCAGAGCCAGGTGCTGGCACTGCTCCATGACCCGGACCGCGAGGTGCGCCGGGCCGCGGCCGAATCGGTCACGGCGGCCCTCAAGCAGAACACCTACTTGGCCACCTTTATCTACAACACCCTGCTACACGAGAAGGACGTGCTCGATCGGTTGCGCCGGTACGAGGCGCCGGCTTCCAGCCGCCACCTCGACAACGAACTGAGCGGCGAGGTGGTGGAGGTAATGAGCCAGGTCTGCGCCGACAACTTCGGCATCGTCGCCGAGTACTACCAGCTCAAGCGGCGACTCCTGGGCCTGGACGAGCTGACCCATTACGACCGCTACGCGCCTATCGCCGCCGGGGAGGAGCCCATCTCCTTCGCCCAGGCTCAGGGCATGGTGCTGGAGGCTTTCGGCGGTTTCTCGCCGCGCCTGGCCCAGATGGCTGAGCCCTTTTTCAGCAAGCGCTGGATCGACGCAGCCCTCGGCGAGGGGAAGAGGGGTGGGGCCTTTTGCGCCGGGGTCACGCCGGACCTTCATCCGTACGTGCTGCTCAACTACACCAGCCAGCCGCGTGACGTGATGACCCTGGCCCACGAATTGGGCCACGGCATCCACGACATCCTGGCCAGCCGCAACCATCTGCTCGATTACTACCCGGTGCTGCCCATGGCCGAGACGGCTAGCACCTTTGGTGAGATCCTGGTTTTCGATCATCTAAAAAAACGCTTCTCCTCATCCCAGGACCGGCTGGCGCTCTTGTGTCACAAGATCGAGGATACTTTTGCCACGGTCTTCCGCCAGATCGCCATGTACCGCTTTGAGCAGGAGGCCCACCAGGCGCGGCGCACCCAGGGGGAACTTTCTTCCGACAGATTCGGTGGGCTTTGGCAAAAGCACATGCAGGCGATGTTCGGGGAGGCGCTGAAACTGGGCGACGGCCACGCCTGTTGGTGGAGCTACATCCCCCATATCGTTAGCACGCCTTTCTACGTGTACGCCTATGCCTTTGGCGAGTTGTTGGTGCTGGCTCTGTACGCCTGTTACCAGCGCGAGGGGCAGGACTTTGTGGAGAAGTACTTCGAGTTGCTGGCCGCCGGGGGTTCGCGCGCGCCGGGCGAACTGGTGGGCGCGATGGGCTTCGACATCACCAGCCGCGACTTCTGGCAGGGGGGCTGCGACGTGATCCGGCAGCGGGTGGAGGAGGCGGTGAAACTAGCGGGGTGACGCGGCACGGAATGACCCATTCCGGTCTCTCTCAAGGCGCGGACTTTTCGCGCCGCTCGCTAACCCCGCGCTGTTGCCCAACCCCCGCAACGTCCCATACATTGGGGCGTTGCGGCTTCGCTCTCCCCTCAACACTTCCCGCGTCCTTCCCTTCCCTGCCTCTCCCCGCGAGAGACCTCCAGGGCGATTTCCCTGTCGCTGGCTGTGCCTGCAAAGGAGTATGAAATGCAACAAGAAAAGTTGAAGTTGACCTGCCAACGGTCAAGTCCAGCAGTTTCTGTAAAAAGGTGTCCCGAGTGGTTGGCTCACTGGTTCAATAGTTCAAGGTCAAGATGCCTCTTTCCGGTGGTCCACTCCTCGGCCCACTCCATACAGGCCAGCAGCGCCTCGCGATGGGTTTCCAGCTTGTGGACCAGGGACGGA
>Ga0194121_10000864_pt1 | contig 52863 bp, 36 predicted proteins | sample TA2MahCa50mmetaG_FD_148609 | JGI IMG/M metagenome (GOLD analysis project Ga0194121, IMG submission 148609) | Freshwater microbial communities from Lake Tanganyika, Tanzania - TA2015020 Mahale Deep Cast 50m | ecosystem: Environmental > Aquatic > Freshwater > Lake | place: Tanzania: Lake...
GAGGCCGCCGCCTCGCCACCGCGCGCGCGCTCGGCCACGCGCTCGAGCGCCAGCACACCGCTCCCCGCGGCCAGCGCGCTGCCACCGAGTTCCAGCGCGAGTTCGCCCGCGCCCATGTCCCCCAGCCGCGCGCGCAAGAGGAGCGCCGCCGCACCCGCGCTCGCCAGCGCTCCCAGCGCCGCCACCATCCAAGTCTGGCGCAGCTGGAGCGAGACCAGCGCGCACAGGCCGCCGATCGCGCCGGTCCACCACAGCGCCTCGCTCGATGTGGCCGGCGGGAGCGACGGCCATTCGCCGAGGCTGGCGGCGTGCCCTGCGAGGTACCCGAGCGCGACACCAAGCGCTCCGACGACGCCGAGCCGTCCTCGCCGCGCACCCCACAGGCACGCGCAACCAGCGCACAGCGCAGGCCCGAGCAGCAGGCCGAACCCCAGCGCCAGCGGGTGGGTCGAGAAGTCCATGAACGCCCCCTATAGGGGCCGCGGCGCGTGCGCGATAGCCCCCCTCAGCCCGGGTTCCTCGCGGCGAGACATCGCCACTGCAATCCGTGGATCCGCTTGGGCTTGGCCCCGCGAGAGCCGATGTTGCTCGCCATGTGCGAGCCTATGCAAGGCAGCCAGCGACGCTCGAGGGACGCGGCACAGGGTTCCCCTGCGGGGCCGCGGCCGCTCGTTGGCGTGGAGCGAGCGCCATGAACGGCTCCAAGCTCGCGCTGGTGATGGGCGGAGGTGGCGCGCGCGCGGCGTATCAGGCGGGCGTGCTGCGCGCCATCGCGCGGCGCTTTCCCAACCTGCAGCTACCGATCCTCACCGGCGTCTCCGCGGGTGCCATCAACACCGCCTTCCTCGCCTCGCGCGAAGGCAGCTTCGGCGAGCGCGTCCTCGATCTGGAGGATCTCTGGCGCGGCCTCTCGACCGAGCGCGTCCTCCGCAGCGACGCGCTGACATTGTTCAAGTCCGCCGCGCGCTGGATGCTGCGTCTGTCGACCGGCTCGAGCAGCCTCGCGCCGCATCCGCGCGCGCTGGTCGACACGCAGCCACTGCGAGAGCTCTTGACCGAGGCCCTGCGCGCCGATTCGCTCGCGCTTCCGGGCATCGCACGCAACCTGCGCGCGGACTTGGAGGCCGTCGCGATCACGACCACCGACTACGCCAACGGAGCGTCGATCACGCACGTGCAATCGCGCGCGCCGTGCGGCTGGTCGCGCCCCTCTCGCGTCGGCGTGCGCGCGGAACTCAGCGTCGAGCACATCATGGCGAGCGCGGCGTTGCCGCTGTTCTTTCCAGCGGTTCAGCTCGGTGCGAGCTGGCACGGCGACGGCGGCGTCGGGCTCACCGCGCCGCTCGCTCCAGCGGTGCACCTCGGTGCGAACCGCATCCTCGCGATCTCGACTCGCTACGAGCGCTCGTCGCGCGACCCGCTGCCTCCACCGACGGGCTACCCACCGCCCGCGCAGGTGATCGGCCTGCTCATGAATGCGATCTTCCTCGACATGCTCGATCAGGACGCGCTCAACCTCGAGCGCGTGAACGAGCTGATCGCGGCGCTGCCCGAGGATCGTCGCCGCGGCCTGCACCCCGTGCGCCTCTTGATGCTGCGCCCTTCGCGCAACATCGCCGCGCTCGCCGCCGCGCACGAGAGCCGCCTGCCGCAGCCCTACCGCTTCCTCATGCGCGGCACCGGCACGAAGGAAACGCGCACGCCCGAGTCGCTCTCGATGGTGCTGTTCGAACGCCCCTACACGAGCGAGCTCGTCGCCATGGGCGAGGAAGACACCGAGAAGCGCATGGGCGAAATCGCGGCCTTCCTCGAGGGCGAGGACCGCTCGGCCCTGCAATTCACGGGTTTCTGGCGCGTGTGAAGCGTCGGACGCTCAGGCAAGATGGGGTCCCTCACTCGCCCCGCGCCCCATGCTCACGCTGCTTCTCCTCGCGGCCTCCACATCCGACCTGACCGAGCGCTTCGACAGCCCGCGCCACGCGCGCGTGACGCTGTGGGCGAGCTCGCCTGCGCTCTACAACCCGACCGCGATCGACATCGACGCGCGCGGACGCGTGTGGGTCGCGGAGGCGGTGAACTATCGCAAGTGGAACGGCCGCAACCCCGGCTTCGCGGACGCAGCAGGCGATCGCATCGTGATCCTCGCGGACACGGACAACGACGGTGTCGCGGACAGCTCCAAGGTGTTCGCGCAGTCGGTGGACCTCGTCGCTCCGCTCGGCATCGCCGTGCTCGGCTCGCGCGTGATCGTGTCCTGCTCCCCCACCGCGTGGGTGTTTCACGACGACGATGGCGACGACATCGCCGACCGCCACGAGCCGTTGCTCGCCGGCTTCGGCGGCTTCGACCACGACCACGGCCTGCACTCCTTCGTCGGCGGTCCCGATGGCGCGTGGTGGTTCAATGTCGGCAACGCCGGTCCGCACCGCGTGCAAGACGCGCTCGGCCGCTGGCTGCGCTCCGGCTCGATCTACAACGACGGCGGTCCCGCGCTCGTCGACAATCGCCCCGCACTCGCCTCCGACGACGGCCGCGTGTGGACCGGTGGACTCGCGCTGCGCGTGCAGCCGGACGGCTCGCGGCTCGAAGTGCGCGCGCACAACTTCCGCAACAACTACGAGCTCGCCCTCGACTCGTTCGGCAACATCTTCCAGACCGACAACGACGACGGCCCGCCCGCCTCGCGCACGCTGTGGTGCCTCGAAGGTGGCGACCACGGCTTCTTCTCTCCCGACGGCTCGCGCCTGTGGAGCGCCGACCAGCGCCCAGGGCAGGACACGCTCTCCGCGCACTGGCACGCCGACGATCCCGGCGTCGCGCCCAGCGGCTGCGTCCACGGCCACGGCGGGCCCACGGGGCTCGTCGTCTACGAAGGCTCGCAGTTGAGGCAATTCGAGGGCTGGATCCTCGACGCGGATGCGGGCGCGGGCGCCGTGTACGCGCACAAGCCCGTCCAGCGCGGTGCGGGCATCGCGCTCGAACACGGGCTGTTCCTGCGACCGAAGGAGGGCGACAGCGACGCGCAACACTTCCGCCCGAGCGATGTCGCCGTCGGCCTCGACGGTTCCGTGTATGTCGCGGACTGGTTCGATCCGCTCGTCGGCGGACATGCCATGGCGGACACGCAGGGCTACGGCCGCATCCTGCGCGTCGCGAGCCAGTCGTCGCGCAACATCAACCCGCGCATGAGCTTCGAGCGCGTCGAGTCGTGCCTCGCGGCGCTGCTCAACCCAGCGGTGAATGTCCGCTGGCAGGCCTTCGAGGCCCTCGATGCGCTCGGCGCTGCCGCGCAGTCGCGACTGGAGCAAGTGGCAACGGCGCCGCAGCCGCGCCTCGCGGCGCGCGCGCTCTGGCTGCTCGCGCGCCGCGGCGATTCCGGCCGCGGCGTCGTGCGCGAGTACCTCGGACATCCCAACGCCGATCTGCGCGTCACCGCCTTCCGCGCGCTGCGAGCCGTCGGCGCCGACATCACGGAGATCGCGAAGTTCGTCGTGAAGGACGATTCGCTCGCGCTGAAGCGCGAGCTCGCGATCGCGTTGCGCGATGTCGACGCGGCGCGAGCGGTACCGCTCTTGGCGGCGCTGTGCGAGCCGTGGCCCGCCAACGACCGCGCGTTCGTCGAAGCCATCGGCATCGGAGCGCAAGGGCGCGAGGAAGCGCTCTACGCGGCGATCGCCGCGCGGGACTCGGAGCGCGAAGACGGGCAACTCTCGGAACGCCGCAGTGCGCTCGCGTGGCGCCTGCATCCCGACAGCGCGCTCGAGGACCTGCGCCGCGAGGCGCTCGAGTCGAGGAGCGCGGAGCGCCGCGCGCGCGCGCTCGACGGACTCGCCTTCTCCAAGTCGCGCGAGGCGGCGGACGCGATGTTGCAGCTCGCGCTCGCAGGGCCGCTCGACCTGCGCCCGATGGCGGCCTGGTGGGTGCGCCAGCGCGACAGCAACGACTGGCGCGGCTTCGGTCTCGCGCGCGAGCTCGGCGACTTCCACCGCGACGCTGCGCGCAAGGCGTGGTCGAGCGGCGTGCTGCGCGAGAGCCGCCTCGTCGAGATCGATGTCGACCTCGTCGGCGCGCGGCATGTGCTGCTCGCCGTCACTCCGGCGGGAGACGGCATCTCCTACGACTGGGCGGACTGGATCGGCGCGCGCTTCCTCGGCCCCTCGGGCGAGATCTCGCTCGCGAGCCTGCCGTGGGTGCGCGCCTCGAGCGGCTTCGGCTCGACCTACATGGGCAAGAGCTGCGAAGGCGGTCCGCTCGTCGTCGACGGCACGACCTACACCGATGGCTTCGGCACCCACGCGGCGAGCGAGATCGTGTTCCGCATCCCCGACGGCATGCAGCGGCTCGTCGCGCGCTGCTCGCCCGACGACAACGGCCCACGGCGCGCGGGCTCGACCACGAGCGTCGAGTTCGAGGTCTGGCTCGACAGCGCACCGGACTCGAGCGGGCTCGCGAAGGCACGGGGGGTCGTGCTCGACGCGTCCGCGTCGACCGCGGATCGTCTCGCCGCCGCGCTCGAGTTGCTCGCGACGCCGCAGGGCGCGCAGGTGTTGCTGCATCTCGCGGCGACCGCGCGCTTGAGCGAGGAGCTCGTCGCTGCGCTACGCGGGCCGCTCGTGTCGCACGCCGATCCCGCGGTGCGCGCACTCGCCGCGGCGCAGTGGCCTGCGGCGACGACGAACGCGCCCTCGCGCACGGAAGTGCTCGCGCTCGAGGGCGACCGTCGGCGCGGAGCGCTGGTGTTCTTCGGAGAGCGCGCGGCGTGCTCGCGCTGCCACGCGCTGCGCGGACGCGGCGCGGATGTCGGCCCAGAGCTGTCGGGCATCGGCTCGAAGTACTCACGCGAGCAGTTGCTCGAGGAGCTCCTCGCTCCGAGCCGCGCGCTCGCGCTCGGCTACCAGACATGGACGATCGAGACGCGCGACGGGCTCGTGCACACCGGCTTCCTGCAGGCGGGCAGTCCGCTCGCGCCCGGAACCGGCGTGGTCGTGCTGAAGGACACCGATGGCCACCGCGTTGCGCTCGAGGAGAGCGAGATCGAATCGTCGCGCAGGCACGAGACGAGCGTGATGCCCGACGGCGTGCTGCTCGCTCTCACGGCGCAGGACCAAGCGGACTTGCTGGCGTTCCTGCGGCACGATCCGTCGCGTCCGCGCACGAGCGGCGCGCGACGCAAGCTCTTCAACGGCGTCGATCTCGATGGCTGGGAGCACTACCTCTCCGCGCCCACTCGGCGCGAGGATGTGTGGAGCGTGCGCGACGGCGTCCTGCGCTGCGAAGGCTCGCCCTTCGGCTACCTGCAGACGCGCGAGACATTCACCGACTTCGTGCTGGAACTCGAGTGGCGGTGGGCACCCGACGGCACGCCGGGCAACTCGGGCGTGCTCCTGCGCAAGACTGGCCCCGACCAGATCTGGCCGCGCAGCCTCGAAGCGCAGCTCATGCACCGCAACGCCGGCGACTTCTGGATCATCGGCGGATTCCCGGTCGCGACCGACATGGCGCGCACCAGCGGCGATCACTGCGTGCGCCTCGCGCCGACGAACGAGCGGCCGGTCGGAGAGTGGAACCGCTACCACATCACGGCGCGCGAGGGCGAAGTCACGCTCGAGGTGAACGGCGAGCTGCAGAACCGCGCGCAGTGGGCCGACGAGGTCGCGGGCACCATCTGCCTGCAGTCCGAGGGTGGCGTGATCGAGTTTCGCGAGGTGGCGCTCACGCCACTGGAGTAGCCGCGGCGCGCGCTAGACTGCGCGCACCATGAAGCAGCACAAGAAGAAGCAGAAGAAGGGCGGCGACAAGCTCGCCAAGAAGGCGGCCAAGGTGCTCGCGGAGGGCGCGGCGCCCAAGCAGGTCGCGGACCATCACGATGCGGAGCTCGTGCTCAAGCTCTACGACCTACGGCGCGAAGGCGTGATGCGCGCCTCGCGCGACGCGATCGGGAAGTTCTTCCCGAAGAGCTACGAGGAACTCGCCGCCCTCACCAAGCCCGAGCACCCGCACAACGCGGCTTGGCGGCAGGTCTCGAGCTACTTCGAGATGGCCTACAGCTTCGCCCGGCACGGCGTGATGCACCCCGACTTCCTCGCCGAGAACTCCGGCGAAGGCCTGTACCTGTTCGCCAAGGTCGAGCCCCACCTCGCGCGCCTGCGCGCCGAGACCTCGCCCTATGCCTTCGCCAACGCCGAGTGGCTGGTTGAGCACTCCCCCGCCGCGGCCCTGCGGATGGAGGTCTTCCGCCGCCGCATCGCCAAGGTCCTCTCGGGCGGCTAGCGGACCGGTCCGCGGTGCGTTCCGATCAAGAAAACGCCTGCGCGCGAAGAATTCTTGCCCTTCTCGGCCGCTCCGGAGGCCCTCCGGCAGGCCCAGCGGAGCAGGCCTAAGTCTCGGCCGCGCATGACTTTGCGAACTCCTCGCTGGGCCGAAATGTGCGTGCCGTAGCAGTTGCCTACGCACGCCGAGCCCCCCCGAATTCGACCCGATCCGGTAGTCTTCAGCGAGAGTTAGCTGCGGCGCGAGTTCAGGCGAACCCCGCGTCCTGTGCTACCGTCGAACCACCCACCTCTCTCTCCCGTCCCTCCGGAACGCGACCTCACCCTCGCGACCCGTCTAACGGACTCACGCCCCAAACTCATGAAGAACTTTCTCAGGACCTCCCTCGCCGCGGCCGCCGCGCTGGTCGCCACGCAGGCCGGCGCGTTCGCCCAGCAGATCTACCTGAACGAGCTGTACATCTCCCACTCGGGCACCGACCTCTACGAGTTCATCGAGCTCAAGACCACCCCCGGTCGCTCGCTCGACAACATCGTCGTGCTGGTGGTCGAAGGCGACTGGTCGGCTTCGGGCAACGAAGGCACCCTCGACCGCGTGTGGGACCTCACGGGCTACACCGTTCCGGCGAGCGGCCTGTTCGTGCTCGGCAGCTCGGGCCTGCAGAACTCGGTCGCCGCGCCGTTCACGGCCGACTTCAACTTCGGCACCCAGGACCGCCTCGAGAACGGCTCGGACACGTTCTATGTCGTCGACGCCGGTTCCTCGGCCAATGTCGCGGCGCTGAACGCCAAGCTCAACCAAGATGTCGACCCGGACAACGACGGCATCACGGACATCCCGACCCTCTCGACGATCCTCGATCACTGCGCGGTGGTCGATGGCGGCATCAACCAGGTCGCCCCGAACTTCCCCGACCGCATCTACGACGGCGCGATCCAACTCGGACCCGAAGGCGTCGGCACGACGGCCTTCCTCCCGGGCGGCGTCTTCCGCGGCATCGGCGCTCCCGCCCCCTGGTGCGCTGACTTCCTCGACTTCAACGAGGCCGCCAACGCCCTCGAGCCCCGCACCCCGGGCGCGCAGAACTCGGTCTGCCCGAGCGCAGTGCAGATCGTCAACTACTGCACCTCGGGCACGACGACCAACGGCTGCAATGCCGTGATGGGCTACACCGGCCTCCCGAGCCTCGCGCTCGGCGCCGGCGGCTTCACCGTCAACTGCACCAGCATCGAAGGTGCCAAGACCGGGCTGATCTTCTACAGCATCTCCGGCCGACTCGACCTCCAGTGGGGCGCCAGCTCGGCCTTCCTGTGCGTGAAGTCCCCGCAGCAGCGCACCGCCACGGTCGGCACCGGCGGCATCGCCGGCGCCTGCGACGGCTCGATCTCGCTCGACTTCTTCAACTACACCAGCACCATCAACCCCATCGCGCTCGGCACCCCGTTCGCGGCGGGCAATCAGGCTTGGTTCCAGTGCTGGTTCCGAGATCCGCCGTCGCCGAAGACGACGATGCTCTCGGACGGTTTGGAAGTCACCTTCATTCCGTGAGCCCGAGGCCCTAGCGGTTCTCAGAACCAGCTCAGCCGCGCCGCGCGTCAGCGCGCGGCTTGGGGGCCTTCCTCTCAGGAGACGCCAAGGCGTCTCCTGAGCTTTTTCAGGTCGCCGGAGAAACAAGGCAGCGACCAGAAAAAGACGGACTTACCTTCCGAGATCCGCCGTCGCCGAAGACGACGATGCTCTCGGACGGTTTGGAAGTCACCTTCATTCCGTGAGCCCGAGGCCCTAGCGGTTATCGCAACCAGCAGAGGCGCGCCGCGCTCGTGGTGCTTCTCGGGAGACGCTTCGGCGTCTCCCGTTTTTTTGGGGGCCCCTCAGGAAGCGGAACTGGAGCCTCGAGGTGAGTCGTGCCGCGCTTCGCTCGACGCGCGGAGGGCGGCGGAGGAGTTAGCGGGCGCGCGTCTTGACGGTCTCGCCGAGGAAGGTCATCGAGCGGCGGAGCTCGTCGAAGTCTTCGTGGGCGAGGCGGAACCAAGTGTTGCAGAGCCAGCCGCGGTCGAGGGCGGCGGTGGGCGTGCCGGGGGCGGGGAGCGCGTGCTCGTAGACCTGAGCGCCGCAGCGCGCGAACGCAGCGTCGACGCCAAGGTGCTCCGAGACGGTGCCGTCGCGATCGGGGCGAATCTGGATCGAGCCGACGGCGCGGCGGCGGCTCGGCCGCGCTTGTGAGGGGAGACCGAGCACGGCGAGGGCCCACTCGCGGTAGATGTCGAGGTCGTCGCCCTCGCGGTACATGTCCCAGATCTTTTCGCCCGCGGGGCGCGCGCCGATCTCGGAGAACACGAGGCCCTTGGCGCCGAAGAACCACTCCATGTGAGTCGCGGTCGAGCGCAGGCCGAGGGCGTCGATCACGGCGCGCGCGGTCGCGCGCAGCTCGGCGTAGGACTGAAGCTCGATGCGGTTGGTGATCGCGATCTGGGGCGAGATCCAGCGCGCGCGATTGGCTTCGAGGCAGCCTGGAAAGTAGTGGCCGACGAAGTCGTGGCGCACGCCCTCGGGGCCCGTGACCGTGTCGAGGAAACCCTCGTGGCCCTCGATGAACTCCTCCACCGCGAGCGGCCGCTCCGAGGCGAAGGCGAGCCGCGGGAGCAGGGCCGCGAGCTCGACCTCGGTCGAGAGCTTGTAGGTGTCGAGCGAGTTGAAGCCCGCGAGCGGCTTCACGATGACGGGGAAGCCCTCGCGTGCGATGAACTCGCGCAGCTCGCGCTCGCTCGACACGGCCGCGGACTGCGCGCACGGGATGCCGCGCTCGCGCAGGAAGGCCTTCATGGCGACCTTGTCGCGACAGAGCCGCGCCGTGGCGAGCGAGAGGCCCTCGATGCCCAGCTCGCCGCGCAGCCACGCCGCGGTCTCGACCAGCGGCTCGTCGATGGTCTCGATGCGTCGGATCGTGTCGGCGTCGGGCAGCGCGCGCACGGCCGCGAGCGCGCGCTCGCCCTCGAGGATGCGCTCGCACGACACATAGGCGTCGATGAGCGGTCGCACCGCCTCCGAGAGCCGCTCCGGCGGCTGCGGGCCGAGCGCGGAGATGCGCGCGCCGAGCGAGCGCAGGCCGCGCAGGAAGCCGTGGTTGTACGCGTGCGTGTCGGGAGCGAGGAACAGGACGTGCATGGCGCGGCGCGCGCATCATGTCGAGCGTCGCGTGCGCTCGCCACGGGCCATTTCGCGCCCGCGGCTTGACGCGCTCGCGCCGCGCCATTGTGATGCCGCGCCTTGGGAACGCCGACGAACAAGAGGCCGCCGCAGCGCTGGCGCGAGAACCTCGAGGCCTTCACCGTCGCGATCGTGATGGCGGTGATGCTCAAGTACTTCGCCGTCGAGGCCTACCAGATCCCCACCGGCTCGATGCAGCCGACGCTGATGGGCTCCGAGTTCCGCGAGCGCGGCACGCTCGTCGGCGAAGTCAAGGACCGCATCCTCGTCGACAAGCTCTCGTTCCACCTGCGCGACCCCGAGCGCTTCGAGGTCGTGATCTTCAAGTACCCGCTCAACCGCGCGCAGAACTTCGTCAAGCGCCTCGTCGGCATGCCGGGGGAGCAAGTCCGCATCCAGTACGGCGACCTGTGGCAGCGCACCGACAGCACGCAGCCGTGGAAGGTTCTGCGCCGCCCCGAGGGCGTGATGGACGAGCACTGGAAGGCGATCGACATCGGCGAGCCTGCGCGCGGAGTGCACTGGATGGCGGAGGGCAACCGCTCGATCACGGCGCGCGAGCTCGACGCAGCCGCTCCGACTCAGCTCACCTTCGCGGCCCACGGCGGCGGTTCGATCCTCGACAGCTACCAGCACGGCTATCCGGCGGGCATGCAGGACGCGATGCGTCGCTATCCGGAGTTCCGCCGCTCCAATGCCAACACGGTCGGCGACCTGCGCGTCACGGGCGAGATCACGCCGAGCGCGAGCCTCGCGATGTTCGCGATCGAGCTCGGCGAGGGCGCGCGTCGCTATCGCTTCGAGCTGCCGGGGCCCGCGGCCAAGGAAGCAGGCTCCGTGCGCGTCGAGTGGGCGCGCAACGAGTCCTATCCGCCGGCGCGCGCCGAGCACGCGCTGCGACTCGAGGCTGGACGCACCTACCACTTCGCCGCCCAGAACCTCGACGACTTGCTCGCGCTCGAGCTCGACGGCGAGCGCATCGCGACGCTCGAGGTTCCTCCCGCCGCGGACCAAAACTCGGGCGTGAAGCTCGCGCTCACGGGCGGCGGCGCGCGCCTCGTGGACCTGCAAGTCTGGCGCGACATCTTCTACACGGAAGGCAGCTTCGCCTCGGAGTGGACGATCCCCGCCGGGCACTACTTCATGCTCGGCGACAACACGCAGGACTCGAGCGACGGGCGCGAGTGGCGCGCCATCGCGCTGCGGTGGCGCGGCGGGCCCGAGGGTGGACCCGTGCTCGGCAACGCGCGCGAGGGGCTCGCCGATGGCCGCTATCGCCCGGATTCGAACCCGATCCGCGAACTGACCAGCGCGGGCTCGACGACCTTCTTCCGCGATGTGTACGGCGAACTGCATGTCTTCCCACGCAGCGACGAGCAGCCGCTGCCGGCGGACGCGCAGTACGCGCCGGTTCCGTTCGTTCCGCGAGAGCTGATCACGGGGCGTGCGCTGGCGGTGTTCTGGCCGCTCTCCTTCGCGTTCGACACATACCGCATGAAGTGGATTCGCTAGCCACCCGCTAGCGGCCCCTGCCGACCTGGGGCGTGCGCGGAGCCTCGAGCCGGCCGCGGACCTTTGACAGGCAAAAGTCGAGGCCGGTCGCACGCACCGCTACGGGCCGCGCGAGTGAGTTCTCAACAGCGACATGGCCGAGAACGGGCCGGGCCGAGGAGCGGGGACATCGGATCTGACCACGCAGCGCGTCCAGCGCTGGGATGGGCCAAACTGGCTCAGCGAGCTCAAGGTTGGCTCCCAGCCGTACGGAACGCGGGCAAGACTGGCCAACCCGGATGCGAGCGCGTCGGAGCCACGGAAATCCCCAACTCGAGCCGCAACGGCGCCGCGAACACGCCCCAGCCCTCCACAAGTTATCCACAGCTGAAATCTGGCGCGTTGGACTTGCCTACGGGCGTCAGGGACTCCATGGGTTCCCCCACTTGGCCCGCCGAAAATCGCAATGCGGACGCACGGCCTCCCGGCGAGGCCTCCCCGAAGACCCCGCGGGCCTCGCGCGCAAGGCCCACGGGCTCAGGCAGTTGCATTGCGTACCGAGCGGACTTCGCGACCTCGCCCTCTAGACTCCTGCTCACCATGGCTCAGCGCACCGAACCCGTCGCCGGCGAGACCCTGCTCGAAGTCCGCGGGCTCGTGAAGTCCTTCAAGGGGCGGCGCGTCGTCAACGGCGTGTCGTTCCTCGTGCGCGCGGGAGAAATCGTGGGCCTGCTCGGCGCGAATGGCGCGGGCAAGACCACGAGCTTTCGCATGACGGTCGGCCTGACGCGACCCGACGGCGGTGAGGTGGCGCTGCGCGGCGCCGAGTGCTCGAAGCTCGCGATGTTCGAGCGTGCGCGCCTGGGAATGGGCTATTTGCCGCAGGATCGCAGCATCTTTCAGACGCTCAGCGTGCGCGACAATGTGCTCGCGGTACTCGAGACCATGCCGTACACGCGCGCGCAGCGCGAAGCAGAGGCGACGAGCCTGCTCAACGAGCTCGAGATCCTGCGGCTCGAGAAGAGCATCGCGAACACGCTCTCGGGCGGTGAGCAACGCCGCCTCGAGATCGCGCGCGCTCTCGCGAGCAAGCCCCTGATCCTGCTGCTCGACGAGCCGTTCGCCGGCGTCGACCCGCTCGCGGTTGCGGAGATTCAGGGCCTGATCCGCAGGATGAAACAACGCAACCTCGGCATCCTGATCACCGATCACAATGTGCGCGAGACTCTGCAGCTGTGCGACCGCGCGTACGTGATCGCGAAGGGCGAGCGCATCAAGGACGGCACGCCCATGGAGATCATCGCGGATGCGAAGGTGCGCGAGGTGTATCTCGGCAACGCGTTCGACACGCCGGTGCTGACAAGCAACGGGGCGTAGCGAGAGTGACGCAGCGCACGAGCCACGAACTGCGCGTGCGGCGCACGGCGCGCGTCGAGGTCGCGGGCGACCCGCTTTCGGCGCGGGAACTGTGGATCGTGGTCCACGGCTACGCGCAGACCGCGGCCGAGATGCTCGGCTCCTGCGAACCACTCGCGCGCGAGGGCCGAGTGTTCGTCGCGCCCGAGGCGCTCTCGCGCTTCTATCGCCGCGGGTCCTCGGGGCCGATCGGCGCCAGTTGGATGACGCGCGAAGCGCGCGAACGCGAGATCGCCGACTACATCGCCTACCTCGATCAGGTCCAGCTCTGGATTCGGCGCGAGCTGCGGTGCGAGCTCTCCCCCACCGTGCTCGGCTTCTCGCAGGGCGTCGCGACCGCTTGGCGGTGGACGGTGCTCGGCGAGGTGCGGCCGCAACGCTTGATCGCCTTCGGCGCCGGAATCCCGCCCGATCTCGACCTCGCCGCCGCGCGCGAGCGGCTCGCGCGGCTGCGGATCGAGTTCGCGCGCGGCGCTGACGACAGCTACCACACCTCGGAGTGGGCCGACCGCGACCGCGCGCGCCTCGCCGAGCTGGGGCTCGTGTGCCGCTTGCACGAGTTCGCGGGCGGCCATGAACTCGACTCCGCGAGCCTGCGCTCGTTGTGAGCGAGTCGCTGGCTCGCGGCGCCCCCCGGAGTTCGCACGGTGCGACGAACGGGTCGGTTCAGCTCGCCGCCCTCGTGCGTTCGTGCCATCCGCGAGATGGAACAGGGCCTCGGCGCAGGACATCGGCCTGAAACGACGCGCATCGAGACAACCCGTGCGCAAGTTGCACGCCTTGACCGCTCGAAACACCCGCCGCTAACCTCCCGGTTTGGATTGGCAGCCGCGCGAAGCGTCGCGGATCCACTCGAAAAAGAGACACACCGACATGAAGATCATCGCCTGCGTCAAGCGCGTTCCGCTCACGGACGCGCTGGTCAAGGTCAGTGCCGACGGCGCCAGCATCGACCCCACCGGTCTCGTCTACAGCCTGTCGTTCTATGACGACCTCGCTGTCGAAGAAGCGCTCAAGACCAAGGAGAAGCTCGGCGGCGAAGTGACGGTGCTCACGCTCGGAGCCTCGGACGCGAGCAAGGAGCTGCGCGAGTGCTTGGCCAAGGGCGCGGACCACGCGACCATCCTGCTCGATCCCGCCTGGGCTGCCCGCGACGCTCGCTCGACCGCCAAGGCGCTCGCCACACGCATCTTGGAGCTCGGAGCGGAGCTGGTGTTCTGCGGCCGCGTGGCCACGGACCGCGACCAGAGCGCGGTCGGCACCATGCTCTCCTCCTACTTGGGCTGGTCCTGCGTGACCGATGTCACCAAGCTCGAGCTCACGGCCACCGGCGGCACCGCAGAGCGCGAGACCGAGGCTGGCATCGAGACGCTCGCCTTCTCGCTCCCCGCCGTGATCACCTGCGACAAGGGCCTGAACGAACCGCGCCTCGCCGGCCTGAAGGGCATCATGGCCGCCAAGAAGAAGACCATCGACGAGACCAAGCCGGTCGACATCGAGAGCGCCGTGAAGGTGCTGAAGGTCGAGCTCCCGGCCGCCCGCAAGGCCGGTCGCATCGTGGGTCAGGGCGCGGCCGCCGTGCCGGCGCTCATGGACGCGCTGCGCAACGAAGCCAAGGTCCTCTAGGACGAAAGCAAGGACTCAGCCATGACCTCGATCCTCGTCTTCGTCGAACACCGGGACGGCACTCCGCGTCGCGCCAGCCTCGAGGCGCTCGGAGCCGCAGCCGCCACCGGCCTTGCCCCCATCGCTCTCGTCACGGGTCCGGGCGCCGCCCAAGCGGCCGCGCCGCTCTCGGCCGCGGGTGCGAAGAAGCTCGTCGTCATCACCGGCGGCGATCACTACAGCCCGGACGGCACGGCGGCGGACATCGCTGCCGCCGTCGGAGCCCACGCTGCCGTGGCCTTCGTCGCCGCTGCCAGCTCCGCTGGCAAGGACCTGCTCGGGCGCGTGGCGGGCCTGCTCGACTGCGCCCCGCTCGCGGACTGCACGACCTTCACCTGCTCGGGCGGCGTGTTCACCGTTCAGCGTCCGATCTTGGCCGGCAAGGCGTTGGTGACGGTTCAGAGCCAGAGCAAGGTGTGCTGCGCCACGCTGCGCTCGAACACCTTCGCGGTCGCGACGGGCGGCGGCGCGGCCGAGGTCACGACAGTCGCCACGAAGGGCGGCAAGGTCAAGGTCACGGGCGTGGCGGCCAAGGGCGACGCGAAGCTCGATGTGAAGGAAGCTGCGGTGGTCGTCTCCGGCGGTCGCGGCCTGCGCGAGGCGGCGGGCTTCAAGATCGTCGAGGACCTCGCCGCGGCCTTCGGCAACGCCGCCGTCGGTGCCTCGCGCGCGGTGGTCGACTCGCACTGGCGCCCGCACAGCGAGCAGGTCGGCCAAACGGGCAAGACCGTGGCACCGCAGCTCTATGTCGCCGTCGGCATCTCAGGGGCGATCCAGCACCTCGCCGGCATGCGCACATCCAAGGTGATCGTCGCGATCAACAAGGACGCGGCGGCCCCGATCTTCAAGGTCGCGGACTACGGCATCGTGGGCGACGCCTTCGAGGTCCTCCCGGCGCTCACCGAGGCCGTGAAGCAGGCCAAGGCCGCCAACTGAGCGCCGCGACGGCGAGCGCTCGGCGCTTCGACCGTTCGACATCCAGAACCGGCCTCGGAATCGCAGGCGCGGCCCGGGGCCGGCGATTTGTGGAGGCCCCGCGAGGCGCAGCGGGCGACGCTCGAAGCACCAAGCAAGCCCCGCCTCGGCGCTCCTGGGCGCGGCGCGGGCTCCCGCTCGCGTACTCCCCGTCGGCGGGGGGGAGTGGTGGGCCGCACTGGATTTGAACCAGTAACTTCCACGCTGTGAACATGGCACTCTGCCGATTGAGTTAGCGGCCCTAGGTGGGGCGCAGAAGATAGCGGTCGACCCACCGGGCGGCAAGCCCCACGGCGGTCGCGTGCGTGGCGGCTCGGCAGCGGGTCGAGGGGAGCTCTGCGCACGCGCCTCGCGAAGCGTGCATGTTCGTTCGTCGCAGGCACGGCCCGCTCGAAGCAGCCACGGCCGCCCGTGCCCACATCCCCAAGAGACTTGCTCGTCCCGGCGCCCCACCGCAGGCGCAGCGCGGCAACTCGCCTCGGGCGGCGCGTCCTGCGCCCACGCGGCTGCGATCCCGCGCAACCGCCACGCCAGCGCAGGTGAACTTCGCCGGAGTCCGAGCATCGCGACGAGCGCGGAAGAGCGCTCCGCGAGCTGCGCTGGCTGACGAGGCGCCGACTACCGGTGCACGGACGAACGAAGCGCTCCGCCCCTCACAAGCACCCGAGTCTCACGGGCCGTCACGGGGCGCCGAACGGGCCACCGGCGTCGAAGTCCTTGCCGACGCTGCCCTTGAGCTTGTCGCGCAGCTTGGCCTCGGCGCGTCGCAGCATCATGCGCAGCGCGTCCTCGGTGCGACCGCCCAGCTGCTCGCCGGCCTCGCGCAGGGACTTGCCCCGAAAGAACACGAGCGTGATCGCCTCGCGATACTCGTCGGGGAGCTCGGCCAGAGCCTCCTCGAGTCGGCCCGCGCGTTCCTTGCGTTGCACGAAGCCCGTGACGGAAAGGTCGCGCGAAGCCTGATCGTGGATCGCGGAGCTGCCATCCTCGTCCGAGCTGCCTGCCTGCAGCGACACTTCCTTGCTGGTGTCGCGCTTCGACGCGCTCCAGTGCTCGGCGCGATCACGGATCTTGTTCTGCAGAATCTGCATCAGCCAGCGCAGCAAGGCGGCCTCGCCGCGGTGCTCGTAGTGGGCGAAATCCCGCGTGGCCTCGCGGAATGTGGTCTGCGCGAGATCGTCGGGATCCTCGCGCTGGCGCAGGCGCGGGCCGAGCTTGCGGCGCGCGGACTCGACCATCACCGCGTAGTAGCGCGCAAACAACTCGCCCAGTGCGTCGGCATTGCCCGCCTGCGCACGCGCCACGAGCTCGCTGGCGTCGAGCTTCGATAGGTCTTCGCCGCCACCCGCGCCCCCTGCTTGTTGGTCGGAGTCCATCGCGTTGCAAGACGCAGCGTACCCCGTGCGAGCCGTCGGCGACAGGTGCGCCCTGCCGCACCGCGCTCAAGACGGAGCGCGACCAGCGAGGGTGAGGAACTCGGGCTCGTCGAGCACCGTGATGCCGAGCTCCGCCGCCTTGGCGCGCTTCGAGCCGCCGCCTTCGCCCGTGACGAGAAACTCGGTCTTCGCGCTGATCGAAGAGGCCACCTTTCCGCCGAGGCTTTCGACGAGCTTCTTGGCCTCCGCGCGTCCCATCGCCACCAGCGTGCCGGTGAAGACCACGGTCTTGCCCGAGAAAGGACCGTCGGTCGCCACCTCGTGCCGCGGGTACTCGAGCTTCACCCCACCCGTGACGAAGCGCTCGAGCAGCAGTTGGTTCTGGGGCTGGGCGAACCACGCGCGCAGACTGGCCGCGCTCTCGGGCCCGATGCCCTCCACATGCTGGAGTTCCGCTTCGCTCGCGACGCGCAGTTCGTCGAGCGTGCCGATGTGCAGCGCAAGCGAGCGCGCCGTCGCCGCGCCGACATCGGGGATGCCCAGACATGTGAGGAAGCACTCGAATGTCGGGCGCCGCGCCTGCTCGATCTGCGCCAGCAGGTTCGCAACACTCTTCTCTCCCCAGCGTTCGAGCGCGACGAGCTCCTCGCGGCGCGCGTCGAGATGGAACAGGTCGGCGAGCCCACGCAGGAGGCCAGCGTCGTACAGTTGCTCGACCATCTTCTCGCCGAGGCCATCGATCGCCAGAGCGCCGCGGCGCGTGCCCAGCAGCGTGCGACCGACGATCTGCGGCCGGCAGCCGTACAAGTTCGGGCAGCGCCAGAACTTGCCTTCCTGCACGAGCGCGGTGGCGCAATCGGGGCACTCGCTCGCCATGGCGAAGGACGCTCCCCACTGCCAGATCACGCCCGCGCGGACTCCGTCCGACCTGCGCACGGACTCGGGCACCGACGCGTCCCAATCTTTCGGAGCCGCGCCACTCGCTGCCTCGGCCACGCCCATCACCTGCGGGATGACATCACCGGCGCGGTGCAGGAACACGCGGTCGCCGACGCGCAGTCCGAGCGCGCCGACATGTTCCGCGTTGTGCAGCGTGCTGTGGCGCACGACGACGCCACCGATCTCGACCGGATCGACATGCGCCCGCGGCGTGATGCGACCGAGGGCGCCGACCTGCAGCTCGATCGCGCGCAGCGTGCTGGTGGCCTCGTGCGCAGGGAACTTGTGCGCGTACTGCCAACGCGTCGCGCGCGCCGTGGCGCCGAGTCGCTCGCGCAAGTCGAGGCGATCGAGCTTCGCGACGACGCCATCGACTTCGAAGGGCAGGTCCGCACGGCCGAGCTCGAGGTGCGCGTGATACGCGAGGCACTCCTCGAGCCCGTGGGCGCGCTCGGCCCAGCGGTTGACCGGGAAGTGCCATGCGTCGAGCGCACTGCGCGCCTCCCAGTAGGTCGCGAACTCCGCGCCCTCGACGCGCACCACGGCCCACGGCTGGAACACGAGCGGATAGCGTGCGACCTCCGCGGGATCGCTGCGCCGAATCGCCCCCGCAGCAGCATTGCGCGGGTTGGCGAGCGAAGTCTCACCAGCGGCGACGCGGCTCTCGTTGAAGGTGCGGAAGGCGGCGCGCTCGATCAGCACCTCGCCGCGCACCTCGAGCAGCCGCGGAGCCTTGCGCGTTCCCTCGTGAAGCCGCAGCGGCACATTGCGCAGCGTGCGCAGGTTCGCGGTGACATCCTCGCCGAACTCGCCATCGCCGCGCGTGAGCCCGCGCACGAGCACGCCATCCATGTAGGTCAGCGATGCGCTCGCGCCGTCGAACTTGGGCTCGACGACCCAGTCGAGCGCCTCGTCCTCGGGGAGCAGCAGGAAGCGCCGGATCTTGGCCTCGAAGTCGCGCACCTCCTCGACAGAGAAGAGGCTGTCGATCGAGAGCATCGGCACCTCGTGACGCCGCTTCTCGAAGCCTTGGCCCTCGGGCAGCGGTGAGCCGACGCGCTGCGTCGGGCTATCGGGCGCGACGAGCGCGGGGTGCGCGGCCTCGAGGTCGCGCAGCTCCCGAAACAGCCGGTCGTACTCGGCGTCGCCGATCGCGGGCTGCGCGAGCACATAGTAGAGGTGGTCGTGGCGCGCGAGCTCCGCGCGCAGCTCGGCGGCGCGCGCCGCAGGTGTCGAGGCCCGAGCCATGGGAGGTCAGGACTCGAGGTCCTTGGGCAGGAAGGCCTTCGGCAGGAGCTCCGCGAGGCTCGAGCGCGCGATCTCGCTCTCCCGGCCCTGCGTGAAGACCGGCAACTCGGGAGAGAACTCGGCCAGCACCTGACGACACGCGCCGCAGGGAAACAGCGCCCCCGGGCGATCCGTCGCGATGGCGACCGCCTTGAAGCGCCGCTCGCCCGCCGCCACGGCGCGGCACAGTGCATTGCGCTCCGCACAGATCGTGAGCCCAAAGCTCGCGTTCTCGACATTGCAGCCGGAGTAGACCGTGCCATCGTGAGCGACGAGCGCCGCGCCGACCTTGATGCGCGAGTAGGGCGAGTAGGCGAGCTCCGCCGCCGCGTGCGCCACACGCATCCAGTCTTCGATTTCGTCCTGACGAAATGCCGATCGATCCTGCGCGCTCATGCTGGTGCGGAGTGTCGCGCCGGCGCGAGCCGAGTTCAACCGGAGCGACCCTCGCCGGCCGCCTCGCCCGAGCCGCTGGAGCGACTCGCATCGATGGCCGTGAACCCAGCGTACGGGACGCGCAGCCTCACGGAGCGGCGCCCGGTGAGCTGGTCCTCGCGCTCCTCGGGCTCGAACAGCACATGGGCCTCGCGGTCGACGAGATCCGCAGGCTCGACCTCGAGCGAGCCGTGCACATCGAATCCGAGCACCCCGAGCACGCGCTTGACCCTTCGAATCCCGCGCTCGCTCCATGTCAGGCTGTCCCAGCCCGCGGTGCGACCGGCGTACTCACCGCGCGACACCTCGAGTCGCAGGTTCCAGCGCACGCTGCCGTCGCGAGAGACGCCGGAGCGCACCTCGGCCACACGGCAGTAGTACGGTCCCTCGGGGATCGAAACGAAGGACTCGATGTCCTCGATCTGGCTGAAGTCGAAATTCACGGCGTGGTCCTCGCTTGGGATGCTTTGGAGCGAGCACGCGCCCGCCTCCTCCACAGGCTGCTCGTCGCTCCGACTGCCCCTTGGTCGCGGGGCATTCCCGAGATTCCCCGCGCAGCCGCGCCCGCGCTAGCCTCCTCAGCGTCGACACCTCACCGAGGAGCTCCCCCATGCGACCGCAGCTGCCCACCACCTACCGCCCCTTGTCCGAGTCGTCGCGGGCCTCGCGCGCCGAGTTCCTGCTCAAGACCTAAGCACATGTGTTCGCGGCGCTGTCGGCCTTCGCGCTGATCGAGATCGCGCTGTCTTGGAGCGGGGCCGCCCTGTTGAACTCGCGGCGCTAGCGGCAGAACGAGACGCGCACCGCGTTCGTGAGACCGACGCCCGTCCCATCGGGAGCGGCGGCGTCGCGGAACCAGAACTGGAACACGCGCGAGCTGCCGACCCAGGCGGGGTCGATGGCGAGCGGCACATCGAGGACGCCCTGCGCGTCGAGCGTGACCACCCCGCTGCGCACGATCGGATTGCCGACATAGCGCGTGCCGCCGTAGAACGGGACAGCCGTTTGCGTCGCGCCGTGGAACAAGACGCCATTGGCATTGGGCGTGCCGCCGCGCACCTCGAGGTGAAAGCCGCCGCCGGCAAGCGAAGCAATGCCGCGGAAGTCGATCCGCGCCTCGTTGCCGCTCGAACCGACTTTGCCCGTGCCGAAGACCACGGGCGGGTCACAGGCAAACTCCCAGGCGAGCGCCACGCTCCACGGTGCGAGGGCATCGACGCCGCGGCGCAGCTCGAGCATGTACTCGCCGGGCTGCAGGTCGCGCACATAGAGGTGCTCGAGGTTGTCGACGGAGCTCTGCGAGAGCACATTGCCGCTGCCGAAGTGCGACTGACCGAGTGGACCGACGAGCGTCACGAGCGCGCCCTGAGCGTCGACGCGCCACAGCTCGAGATCGAAGTTGGGCTGGCTCCAGCCGTTGAAGGTCGGCGTCACTTGCCGGTTCCATGTCGCGAGCACGGACGCGTGCTCCTTGTGCGACTCGACCGTGAAGCGCCAGAAGCGCGAGGTGCCGGTCGCGAGCTGCGCGCGCTCCCAGCCCTGCGGAGCGACGAGTGGCGCGGCGGCGACGCTGGCGGCGCCCGCCTGTGCGCCCGCGGTCAGGATCCAGTGCGAGCGATCGACATGGATCTGGTCGGCGCCGTAGGTCATGTCGAGCGGCGTGGCCGTCGCGCCGCGACTCGTGCCCGACACCGGCGCGGAGTTGTTCCAGCCCGCCCGATGCGTCGCGCCCGCCATCAGCGCCGCCTTCACGACCTCGGGGCGCTCCGCGTCCGGATCGCCCGGCAGGCTCGTGCGCGCCGACTGCACGAGCAACGCGCAGGCGCCGGAGACGAGCGGCGTCGAGAAGCTCGTGGCACCGGCCGGCGCGACGAGCTCGGGCTTCTGCCGCCCGGGCCGGTCGTAGCCGGTGAGCGTGAACCCCGCGCGGTGCTGGCCATCGCTGCGCCCGCAGGAGATCGAGTTGAACGAGTGGCTGAGCAGCGGCACATCGAGCGGCCCGGCGCCGTTGTTCACGCCGACGCACACGAGCAGGCCCTGCGCGTCGATCGCGGAATCGAGCTTGCGATGCACGAAGTTCGGCCCGCTGCCGCTGCCGATCCACGAGTGGTTCAGGATCTTGGCGGGCGAGAGCAGCGGCGGCGTCGTGCCGGTGCCGTTGATGAAGCCGCCGCCGAGCCAGTGCGACGCCTCCCAGCAGTGGATCGACGAGATCGCGGGTGCGAGGCTCGTCGCGCTGCCGTAGAGGAACTGGCCGACGACCGTCGCGTGGCCGCTCGACGAAGGCGAGGGGCTCGCAAAGGTGAAGCTCTTGCCGGCGAACTCCGCCAAGCCCGTGTCCGGCGTCCAGCCCGGCGCGCCCGCCTCGACCTGCCCGACGATCACGCCCGCGCCGCTCGGAACTGCGCTGCCCAGTCGCCGCCGCAGCGCCGTGAGACCCGTCTCATCGGCGATGCTCTGGGCCGACGCGAGCGGCGCGAGCGCGAAACACGCGGCAAGAACGAGGCGCTGGGTGCATGTGTCCATCGAGATCGGACAGGCTCATGCCCGTCGGCCAGACTCTAGTCTAGCAGAGCGGAGGAATCCGACGACACGCGCAAGTGTCAGAGCCGAGTACACTCCGCGTTCGGCCCATGAACGACACCACGCGCGACCACGGTCCTCAGCCCCTCTCCGCGCTGCTCGCGCGGCACGAGCTCTCCCCCACCGACCTCGTGCGCGCGTCGCGCGAGCAGTTGACTCACAAGATGGTCGCGCGGGCCACCAAGGGCCGGCAGCTCTCGGGCAACGCCATGAGCAAGGTGCTGCGGGCCCTCAACGCCGCCGCCCAGTCGACCTACGACCTGCCGGACCTGTTCAACTACGAGCCCTGAGCCGCGTCAGGCGGCGCGCGCGGTCGCCGTGACGGCCGCGAGCACGGCGGCGAGCTCCTCGCGGCGCACGGGCTTGGCGAGGTAGCGGTCCATCCCAGCGGCCAGACAACGCTCGCGATCGCCGGTCAGCGCGTTGGCGGTGACGGCGACGATCGGCACCCGGGCGCGCGGCCCGGCGAGCGCACGGATGCGCCGCGTGGCCTCGAAACCATCGACATCGGGCATCTGGCAGTCCATCAGGATGACATCGAAGTCGTGCGTCATCGCGAGTTCGACGGCGCGCATGCCGTCGCTGGCGTGGGCGGCGGACGCGCCCAGCCGCGCAAGCTGCACCTCGAGCAGGCGCCTGTTGACTGGGTTGTCCTCGGCGACGAGCACGCGCAGTCCCGCGCGCAGCTCGTGCCCCGCAGCCGCGGCGCGCGCCGGTGCCGCACCGCGCTGGACGGCCAGCGGCAGCTCGACGCGGAATGTGCTGCCAGCGCCCGGACGGCTCGACACCCCCACGCTTCCGCCCATGAGCGTCGTGAGCTCGCGCACGATCGAGAGTCCGAGCCCCGTGCCGCCAAAGCGCCGCGTGGTTGCCCTGTCGACCTGCTCGAACTTCTCGAACACCTGCGCGAGCTTGTCGGAGGGGATGCCGAGCCCCGAGTCGCTGATCTCGAACGCGAGTGCGCCGCCGCTCGTGCACGCGACATCGACCGACACGCGGCCGTGCGCGGTGAACTTGATCGCATTGCCGACCAGATTGATCAGCACCTGTCGCACGCGCGTCGGATCGCCGACCACGCACGCTGGCACACCCTCGTCGACGCGGGTTTCGACGCGCAGCGGCTTCTCACCGACGAGCGGCTGCACCATGCTCGACACCTGCGCGACCATCTCGCGCACATCGAACGGCACGCTCTCGAGCGTCAGCTTGCCCGCCTCGATCTTCGAGACATCGAGAATGTCGCTGATCAAGGCGAGCAGATGCCGCGCGGACGCACGCGTTGCCTCGAGCTGGCCGCGCTGCTCCGCATCGAGTCTCGATTCCGCGAGCAGGTCGGTCATGCCGACGATGCCGTTGAGCGGCGTGCGAATCTCGTGGCTCATGTTCGCGAGAAACTCCGACTTCGCGCGATTGGCGCTCTCCGCGAGCGCGAGCAACCGCGCGCCGCCGCGCGCGACCCACAGCGTCGTTCCGAGCAGCACGAGCAACACCGCGATCGCCTGCACCGCGCGCACGCGCCGCTCGCGCCCCACGGCGCGCTGCCACTCGTCCGCGCTCACATCGAGCACCAGCACCGCCTCGACCGCGCCGGCGGCATCGCGCAGCGGGTAGTAGGCGCACACCCAGTGTCCGCGACGATCCGCCACCACCGTCGCGTCGAAGCCCGACGCGCCCTCGAACGCCGCGAGCAAGGCCAGCGTCACGCGTCCACTCTCGAGGCGCTCGCCGGGCGCCACACGCGCCTCGAGCGCACCGACGCAGCGTCCATCGCGATCGAGATCCGTCTCCGCATCGACCGCCACGCTCACACTTCCGTCCGCGTCCCGCCGTAGGGTCGCCATCTCGCCCAGCCGCGGATTTGCCGCGAGCCAGCGGCGCTGCGCATCGACCAGCGTGAGGTAGCGAGCATCGTCGCGGTCCGAGTCTTCGCGCAAGCGCGCGTGCCCGAGATGCTCGATCTCGGCCGCGTACATCGGACCGATGCCCTCGATCGTGCGCGCCGTGCGAGCGCTCTCCGCGCGCGCCGCCGCGCGCACCCACAGGCCGCCGGTCACGGCCGCGATCGCGGTCGCTCCGAGGATCGTCGCCGCGCCCATGTAGCGCACGCCGAAGTTGCGCAGCTCCCGCACCGCGAGCGCGATGCAGAGCAGCACGCAGGCCGTGAAGCCGAAGTAATCCCAGAACGCGCTGTCGGCCATGTGGGGAGCAGCGCGCACCGGGTGCGGAGCGCGCTTTCACTCCCGTTTTCGGGCCTTTCGGCGCTCCATCTCGACGGCCGAGGACGCCAAGTCGTGCGCGTTGAAAAAAGTTCCGCGTCGAGGGCATGCGGCGCGCCCGAAAAGCACAGGCCCGCGCGCATCGTGTTCGATGCGCGCGGGCCTCGCTAGGTGCCGCAGCGGGCGAGCGAATCAGCCGAGGTTCTTCTCGGCGAACTCCCAGTTCACGAGCTTGTCGAGGAAGGCCGTGATGTAGTCGGGGCGGCGGTTCTGGAAGTCGAGGTAGTAGGCGTGCTCCCACACATCGAGGGTCAGCAAGCACTTCTTGCCAGCGGTCATCGGCGTCTCGGCGTTGCCGGTCTTGTGCACGGCGAGCTTGCCGCCGTCTTCCACGAGCCACGCCCAGCCCGAGCCGAACTGGGTCTTCGCGGCGTCGCTGAAGGCGGTCTTGAACTTCTCGTAGTCGCCGAACGAGGCGTTGATCTTCTCGAGCATGCGACCCTTCGGCGCACCGCCGCCGCCCGGACGCATCGAGTGCCAGAAGAAGGTGTGGTTCCAGACCTGGGCGGCGTTGTTGAACACGCCGGCCTTGGTGCTGTCGCCGGCCATCTTCTTGACCAGCGCCTCGAGCGACATCGACGCGAGCTCGGCGTTGTCCTTGACGAGGTTGTTCAGGTTGTCGACATACGCCTTGTGGTGCTTGGCGTAGTGGAAGCTGAAGGTCTTGGCGCTCATCACCGGCTCGAGCGCGGTGTCGGCGTAGGGGAGCGCGGGGAGGGCGAACGGAGCGGCTTGGGTGGTCATGGCGAGGAGTGCCGCAGGGGCGGCGGGGGTAGAGGACGACGGGGACTTGCAGCCGAGCGCCAGCGCGCTGGCGCCCGCGAGGGAGCCTGCGAGGACCTGACGCCGGTCGATCGTGGGTTCGGGTTGGCTGCTCATGGATGGCCTGAGGTTGGCCCGCATGGCACACGCGTGGCTCGCGATGGATGCGGCGCTGTCATTGTGGCCGAAATCGGCGCTCATTCCACCGGCACGAGTGCGGAAGTCGCGGCCGCCGTGCCCGCAGCCGTGACCGCGGCGTACACGCGGCGCATGTTGCCGCCGAGCACCGCCTCGATGTCGGCGCCCGCAAAGCCCCGCCGCGCCAGCCCTGCGGCCAGCGCAAGGTAGGTCGAGGCGTCCTCGAGACCTTGCGGGGTGCGCTGGATGCCGTCGTAGTCAGAGCCGATGCCGACATGCTCGACTCCGGCGATTTCGACCGCGTGGCAGAGGTGGTCGAGCACGCGCTCGATCGGGAGCGGCGTCACCGAGCGCTGCATGAACTCGGACTGGGCAAGGAACAGCTCGGTGTCGTTCGCGCCTCGCAGCGCCTTGTATTCCGGCGTCTCGCGCCAGCGCTGCTCCTCCGCGCGCGCCGCCCCGTCGAGAAAGGGGGTGCAGAACACGATGCCGACCACGCCGCCGTTGCGCGCGAGTGCGCGCAGCTGCTCGTCATCGAGGTTGCGCGGATGCGCGTTGACGACCATGCAGCCCGAGTGGCTCGCGATCACCGGCTTCGTCGTCGCATCGAGCGCGTCGAAGAAGGAGCGCCGCCCCGCGTGCGAGAGGTCGACCACCATCCCGAGCTCGTTCATGCGCCTCACGACATCGAGGCCGAACGGGCTCAATCCCTCGGGGATCTCCGCGCCCGCCCCGTCCTGGCAAGAGCGAATCCAGCGCAGGTGGTTGTTCCACACGAGCGTCATCACGCGCACGCCGCGCGCGAAGAACCACTCCAGCTCGTCGAGCGATTCCTCGATCGAGTGACCGCCTTCGATGCCGGGGATCCCAGCCAGCGCGCCGCGCCGCGCGGCCGCATCGAGCGCCACCGCATTGCCCGCGAAGCTCATCTGCTCGGGGTGACGGCGCGCGAGGCGATGAAATTCGCGCAGGAGTCCGCGCGTGCGCTCGCGCGCACCGTGCTCGCCCGCCGCGATGAACTTGGGATCGCACCACGCGACGAACACCAGCGCCCCGAGTCCGCCCGCGCGCCCGCGCACGAGGTCGAGGTGCCCCGGCCCGGCAACGCCGAGGTCGCGGCCGAGGTCGAGGGCGAGTTGGAGCGAGTCCGCATGGGCGTCGAAGACCGGGCGCGAGCCCGCAAGTCGAGTCAGGTCGAGCACGGTCGGGATGCTAGCGGACGGCCGCGCGGGGGGAGGTTGCGTGCTCCCTCGCGCGCGCCCTCCGACCCAGCTCGCGCTCCCCCGCTGCCCCGCACCTGCGATGGCGTGCGGGGCGCGGTCCCGCAGCCCGGCTCCGCCCCGCCCCGTCGTCTGCCAAGCTGACAGCCCCCCTCGCCGAGACCCCTCGCCCCTGCCATTTCAGCAGCCCGCTGGACTCCGCAGGCCCCCGCGGCGCGCCCCAGAGGGAATTCGCGCTCAAGGCACGCGGTTTGCCTCCCGCTCCCTACTTCCGGGCTCCGCCCCGGCACCCCTGCTATGCTCCAGCCCCGCCGCGTGCTGCTCGCCGACGATGACCTGAATGTGCGTTCGGGCGTCGAGGAGTTGCTCTCGCCGCTCGGGCTCGAGATCGTGCACGCTGACAGCGGCTCGAAGGCCTTCGAGATCGCGCGCGAGCGGCTCCACGACCTGCACCTGTTGCTGCTCGACCTGCACATGCCCGGCATGACCGGCCTCGATGTGCTGACCTCGCTGCGCGGCGAGTTCGGCGGGCGCATCCCCCGCCCGTCGCGCATCCCGCCCTGCATCCTGTACTCCGCCGAGGCCTCGGAAGAGCTGCGCAGCCGCGCGCTCGCCCTCGGCGCTTGGGCCTTCCTGCGCAAGCCCGTCGCCCCCCACGCCCTGCGCGGCGAAGTGCTGCGCGCGCTCGAGAGCGCCGGCTGACGCCCCCAACCCAGTCCAACCGCCGCCGCACTCGAGGCGCGGTCCCCTTCGTCAACGTCACACCCCTAGTAGCAAGCAACCCCCTCTCTCACATCACCACCATGGCCACGAAGACCACCACCCAGAAGTCCGGCATGATCCGTCCCCTCGGCGACCGCGTGCTCGTCCAGCGCGTCGAAGCGGAAGAGAAGACCGCCGGCGGCATCCTGCTCCCCGACACCGCCAAGGAGAAGCCGAAGGAAGGCAAGATCGTCGCCATCGGCAACGGCAAGAGCCTCGACGACGGCACGCGCTCGACATTCTCGGTCAAGGTCGGCGACCGCATCCTGTTCACGTCCTACGCCGGCACGGAAGTGAAGTTCGGCGGCACCGAGTACCTGATCATGCGCGAGGAAGACATCCTCGGCGTGGTCGAGGGCTGATTCGGTTCCAACCCCCTCACGAAAACCCCAGCACCATGAGCGCCAAGCAAATCACCTACGACGCCGAGGCACGCGAGCACATCCGCAATGGCGTGCGCCGCCTCGCCCGCGCCGTCAAGGTCACCCTCGGCCCCCGCGGCCGCAATGTGATCATCCAGAAGTCCTTCGGGTCGCCGACCGTCACCAAGGACGGCGTCACGGTCTCGAAGGAGATCGAGCTCGAGAACCCCTACGAGAACATGGGCGCGCAGCTCGTGAAGGAAGTCGCCTCGAAGACCAGCGACCTCGCCGGCGACGGCACCACGACCGCCACCGTGCTCGCCGAGGCGATCTTCGAGGAAGGCCTCAAGAACGTCACCGCCGGCGCCAACCCGGTCGCGCTCAAGCGCGGCATCGACAAGGCCGTCGAGGCCTGCGTCGCGCACCTGAGGAAGATCTCGAACAAGGTCTCCGGTTCCAAGGATGTCGCGCAGGTCGGCACCGTCGCCGCCAACAACGACAAGGAAATCGGCGACATGATCGCGCAGGCCATGGAAAAGGTCGGGCGCGACGGCGTGATCACGGTCGAGGAAGGCAAGAGCCTCAAGACCGAGGTCCAGTGGGTCGAGGGCATGCAGTTCGACAAGGGCTACATCTCGCCGCACTTCGTGACCAACACGAAGGCCATGACGACCGAGTTCGAGAAGCCCTACATCCTCGTCTACGAGAAGAAGCTCACTTCGATCAAGGAGCTGATCCCGCTGCTCGAGCAGATCGCGCAGTCGGGTCGTCCGCTGGTGATCATCGCCGAGGATGTCGAGGGCGAGGCGCTCGCGACGCTGGTCGTCAACCGCCTGCGCGGCTCGTTCCCCTGCGTGGCCGTGAAGGCGCCGGGCTTCGGCGATCGTCGCAAGGCGATGCTCGAAGACCTCGCGATCCTGACCAACGCGAACCCGATCATGGAAGCCACCGGCAAGAACCTCGAGAGCGTCACGCTCAAGGATCTCGGCACGGCGCGCAAGGTCGTGGTGGAGAAGGAAAACACCACCATCGTCGAGGGCTCGGGCTCCAAGGACGCGATTCAGGGCCGCATCGCCCAGATCCGCTCGGAGATCGAAGGCACCAAGAGCGACTACGACAAGGAGAAGCTCCAAGAGCGTCTGGCCAAGCTCTCCGGCGGCGTCGCGCAGATCAATGTCGGCGCCGCGACCGAAGCCGAGATGAAGGAGAAGAAGGCCCGCGTCGAGGACGCGCTGCACGCCACGCGCGCCGCGGTCGAGGAAGGCATCGTCCCCGGCGGCGGTGTGGCCCTCATCAACTGCATCGACGTGGTCGAGAAGCTCCAGCTCGAAGGCGACGAGAAGGTCGGCGCGATGATCATCCGCCGCTCGCTCGAGGCCCCCATGCGCCAGATCTCGGCCAACGCCGGTCAAGACGGCGCCGTGATCGTGCAGAACGTGCGCGGCAAGAAGAACTCGAACTGGGGCTACAACGCCGCCACCGACAGCTACGAGGACATGGTTGCCTCGGGCGTCATCGACCCGGCCAAGGTCACCCGCACCGCGCTGCAAAACGCGGCCTCGGTCGCGAGCCTGCTGCTCACGACCGACGCGCTCGTCAGCGACATGTCCGAGGAAGAAAAGAGCGACAAGAAGTAGTCGCGCCGCTCCCTTGAGCACCCGCGGGCCGTCCAGCGCAAGCGCGCCGGGCGGCCCGCGCCCTTGGGCGCCCTTGGGCCCCCGAGCGGCGAGCGTGGCGGTGGGACATCGCAACGCCGCCCCCGAGCTCGGCGCTGGCGACGCCACGCCGTGTTCGATGCGGCGTCTCTTCACCCGCTAGCATGGACGACTCGCGCTGCCCGAGACTCTCGCGCACGGCGGCACGCCCTCGGCGAAGTCCATGCAGTCCGACGCTTCCTCGCAACCAGCTCCGCCGCCGCGTGCGAGTGCGCTCGGGGAACGGCCCGCGCTCCGCGCTCGCACGGCATGGTGCCTGCTGGCGCTGATCGTGATCGCGGGGTGGGCGCTGCGCGTGCGCGGCCTCGATTGGCAGCTGCCGCAGTGGACGCACTCGGATGGTTATGTGCTGCGCAACCAGACGGCGCAGCTGCGCGGCGAGATCGAGGGACTTCCGGCGCCGGAGGCGGAGAGCGACTCGCCGGCCTTGCCGGGCTACTACCCGTTGCTGCCGGCGACGGTGATGGCTGTGGTGCCGAGCCGCGAGCCCGTCGTCGAGGGGCTCGCGCCGCTCGAGCGTGCGCTGGAGCTCGCGCGCGCGCCGTGGCTGCACCTGCGGAGAATGTCGGCGTGGATCGCGCTCGGCGCGGTGATCGCGACCTATGCGCTCGCGCGACGCTTCGTCGGCCGCTGGAGCGCACTCTTCGCGGCGGCGCTGGTCTCGGCGAGTCTGCTGCACGTGACCTTCTCGTCGGCGCAGCGACCGCACGCGCTGTTCGCGACCGTGATCTCGCTCGCGCTGCTCGCGATCCTCTGGTCGCGGCGGCGCTCGAAGCTCGTGGCCCAGCTCTCCGGAGCACTCGGATTCGCTGCGAGCGCTTCGACCTTGCAGAGTGGCTTCGCCGTGCTGCCAGCGTGGGGACTGGCGTGGATCCTGCGGCGCGAGCGGCGCGCGTGGTGGCTAGAAGCGCTCGCGTTGCTCGCCTCGCTCGCGCTCGTCGGGCTCGTGCTGCGCTGGGCCTATTCGGATCCGGAGTTCGCGCAGGGGGGAATCACGGGTCGGCATGTGATCTGGTGGTCGTCGACGCCCGGACTGGGCCTGTGGGTGCTCGCGCGCGCGATGCTCCTCTACGAGCCTGTGCTGCTGCTCGGGATCGTCGCGGCGCTTCTGGCCGCCGTGCTTCCGGCTCTGCGTCGTCGCGCCGAGTGGGATCGAGAGCGGCGCGATGACATGCTCGCGTGCCTGGGCTTCGTGCTCCCCTACGGAGGTTTCTTCGCGCTCTTCGGCGGGACCTTCGAGCGCTTCGCCTTGCCGCTGCTGCCCTTCGCGGCGATCGCCGCGGCGTGGGGACTGGGGCTGTGGGGACGCGCGCTGCTCGGCGAGCGGCGCGTCGCTCTCGCGTGCGCAGCGCTGGCGCTGCTCGCGCTGCCCGTCGCGGCGTGCTGGAGACTCGGGGAACTGCGCTCGCGGCCGGACACGCTCGAGCTCGCCGCGCGCTGGATCGCCGCGCGCGCGAGCGACGGCCATCGCAAGGTGCTGATCTCGTCGCTCAACCTCGAGCTGCCGTTCTTCTACTCGCGCGAGTCGCTCGCGCGCCTCGACGCGGCCGGCACCGCCGACTGGACGCGCTTCCAGCGCGGACTTCTCCCGCACGAGTTCTCCGAGCCGCGCTTCGACCTCACACGCGAGCGCGACCTCATGCGCGCGGAGGCGCAGCCGCTCGAGTGGGACTTCGACTTCGTGGTGCTCAACACCGCCGTGCTGCGCACCCACGGGCCAGAGTTCGAGGCCGAGCTCAAGCGCTGGCGGGCGCTCGGAGTGGAGGTCGAGCTGCTCGCGCCGTTTCCCGACGAGTCCGAGGAGCGCCAGCGCGAGGGGGTGCGGGGCCAAGCCCGGACCGAGCAGATGTTTGGGATCGGCGAGGCCCCCTCCCTCGATGTGCTGTTCCGCATTGAGCGACTCGGGCCCCGGCTGCGCGTGCTCGCCCGGCGCAGGGGCTAGGAACGGCGGCGCCTAGCCGGGTTCCACCCACCGCGGCCCAGGACGCCCGCCCCTCGCCGACGGGAGGGCCCCTACGAGGCGCCAGTCACCGGCCCGCACCTAACTTCCGGCGAACCTCCGGCCGTTTCGTCCCACATAACCCAACCCCCAAGGATGCGCACGGAGGGTACATTTAGGAGGTCGGCGGCACCCTCGGGCACGCTCTGCCCCGTAGCGCTGTTCGAGTGACGGAAATTCAACCCCCTCTTCTCCAGAGCAACTCAGGAGTTCTACCAGTCATGTACATCCGCAGCTTCTTCCAACATGGTCTCGGCGTCGCGGCAGTCACGCTCGCGCTCGCGGCGGGCGCCAACGCACAGACGATCGGCTGCACAATCGGCGTCGGCAACGGCGGCAATGTGCCGACTTCCGGCACCGGCAACGGCACCTACCCGACGGTCGCCCCGTCGTTCCCGATGACGGTGCCGCTGACCGTCACGTCGATCCCCTCGGGCGCGACGCATGTCACCTCGGTCCAGATCGTCGGCGCGACACACACGTACGTCGGCGACGTCCAGTGGATCCTGCAGGATCCCGCGGGCAACAAGTTCAACGTGTTCAACCGCCAAGGCGGCTCCTGCGACTACGCCGGCGACTACACCTTCGTTCCGCCCTGCACCGGCGGCACCGCGCTGGTCACGCCCTGCACGGGTCCGATCGCCTCGGGTACTTACGACCAGAACTTCGGCACCTGGCCGAACGGCAACCTCGGCATCAACAACACGGTCCTGTCGTTGATTCCGGCCGCCACCGGAGTGTGGAACCTGATCGGCTATGACTGGGTCGGTGGCGACATCGGCTCGATCACCAGCTGGAACCTCTGCTTCGGCACGCCGACGGTTTCGACCGCTCCGCCGGCCGCGGCCCCCGCGCTCACCGCTCCGGCCAACGCCGCGACGGTGACGGGCCCGTTCGTCAACCTGACGTGGAACGCCGTGGCTTGCTCGACGGGCTATGACGTCGAAGTCGACGGCACGATCTTCAATGCCACCTCGAGCCCCTTCGCGGCCTTGGCGGCCGTTGGCGCCCACACGTGGCGCGTGCGCGCCAAGAACTCCGCCGGCACCAGTGCGTTCTCGGCCTTGCGCACGTTCACCGTCTCCGGCACGGCCGTTCCGGCCCTGACGGCTCCGGCGAACGCCGCCAACGTCAACGGCCCCGTCGTCACCCTGACTTGGGGTGCGGTCGCCGGTGCGACCAGCTACGACATCGATGTCGACGGCACGGTCTTCAACTCGACGACGTCCGCCTACCTCTACACCTCGGCCATCGGCACCCACACATGGAAGGTGCGCGCCAACTGGGCGACGATTTCGCTCGTCGGCAACTACTCGGCGTCGCGCACGTTCAACGACCTCGGACCGCTCAGCCCGACGCTAACCAGCCCGGCGGACGGCGCGTTTGTGTTCGGCCCCGTTGTCACGCTGACGTGGAACAACATCGCGACGGCCTCGGGCTATGACGTCGACGTCGACGGCACGGTCACCGCGGTGACGACCAACAGCTACACCCTGACGACCTCGACGCCGGGCGCCCACCTGTGGTCGGTCCGCGCGAAGTACGTCGGCAACACGATCTTCAGCCCCTACGCTCTCGCGCGCACATACAACGACCTCGGCGCTCCGCCGGCGTCGACATGCGTCGCCAACGGCACGTTCGTGGGTCTGGTCCCGGCATCGGGTACGGGTGGCGGCGCGGGTACGGTCTTCCCGACGACCTTCCCGCCTTCGCCGTACGTCAGCAGCTACAACGTCACGCTGCCCCCGGGCGCGACGCAGATCGTCAAGGTCGAGCTGAACTTCAGCACCGTCCAGCACACCTGGATCAACGACCTTCAGGTTGTCCTCAAGACCCCCACTGGCACGTTGCACAATGTCTTCTGCCGTCCTGGCGGCAACTGCGATCTCAACGGCATCTACTCGATCTACGAAGCGGCTCCGGCTTGGCCGACCTGCCCGACCTCCGGTGACATTCCGCCGGGAAACTACATTCAGGACTTCGGCACGGGCACGAGCGCGTGGCCGACGGGCACGAGCGGCGTCGACAACACGCCGCTGGGCTCGATCCCGGTCGCGAGCGGCATCTGGGAACTGACGATCTATGACTGGGTCGGCGGTGACTCGGGCCAGCTCGACGACTGGAAGATCTGCTTCGACACCGGCCCGGCGCTCCCGGTCGCGTACTGCACCGCTGGCACGACGACGAACGGCTGCAACGCCACGATCTCGGCCACCGCCAACCCGAGCGTCACGGCTGCGGTGCCCTGCACCATCAACGTGGCGAACGTCGAAGGCCAGAAGTCGGGCCTGATCTTCTACTCGATCACCGGTCGCCAGAGCGCTGCCTGGAACGCCAGCAGCTTCCTCTGCGTGAAGGCTCCGACCCAGCGCACGACGACGCAGAACTCCGGCGGCACCGTCGGCGCCTGCGACGGCACGCTCACGCTGGATTGGAACGCTTTCCAAGCCGCCAACCCGACGGCTCTCGGCAACCCGTGGGCCGCGGGTAGCCTTGCTCAGGCCCAAGCGTGGTTCCGCGACCCGCCGGCTGGCAAGTCGACGAACCTCTCCAACGGCATCGAGATGACCTACGTCCCGTAGTTTCCGATATCGCGGAACCACCTCAGCCGCGCCGCGCTAGGGCGCGGCTTGGGGGCCTTCCTCTCAGGAGACGCCAAGGCGTCTCCTGAGCTTTTTCTGGCCGCCGGAGAAACAAGGCAGCGGCCAGAAAAAGACGGACTTACCTTCCGCGACCCGCCGGCTGGCAAGTCGACGAACCTCTCCAACGGCATCGAGATGACCTACGTCCCGTGATCTGAACGATCGCGGAACCACCGGCGCGAGCCGGTGAGGTCCAAATCACGGCGGGCGGTCCACTCGGGCCGCCCGCTGTGTTTTTTCGCGGGAGCCAACCCGCGGGGCCGAGCATGAACTCGAAGGCGTCGTCGCGGCGAGCTTCGGCCCGCGGACTCCCTGCGCTCATGGTCGGGGGATCATCTCCCGGAGAGCCCACACGGCTCTAGGCCTCGCTTCGGCTGGAGGCGAAACGGACATTGGCGTGGCTTGGTCGAGCCGACTACCGTGACGAACACGAGTCGATGGATCGGGTGTGGCGTGATAATCGTGGCGAGCTGTGTGGCCGTACAGACGCGCGAGGTGGCGGAGCCGAGGGCGCTCTGGTGGGCGAGGCGCTCGAGTGGGCGCGAGCACGCTGGCTCAGGTGTTGCGGCGCCGCGGTCGACGCTCCGCCGGCGCATTCCACGGATCGTCGGGCCAAGAGTGACGCGGATAGCGGCGCTTGAGCTCCGCGGCGACGAGCGGGTAGGTGTTGTTCCAGAAACTGCGCAAATCCTCGGTGATTTGCTGGGGTCTGCGGTTGGGCGCAAGCAAGTGCAGGAGCACGCCGATGCGTCCCGCGGCGACTCTCGGCGTCTCGGCGAGTCCGAAGAGCTCCTGAATGCGAGCGGCGAGCACGGGCGCCTTGAGGGGCTCGTAGACCAGCCGGATCTCGCTGCCGCTCGGCACGGCGAGGCGTTCGGGAGCTTCGCGCTCGATCGTCTGGAGCGTGCGGTGGTCGAAGCGCGCGCGCACGAAGTCGAGCCACGGAGCTCGGCGCAACTCCTCGAACGAGCGCCGACCTTCGCACAGGTCGGGTAGCACGCCCTTCAGCGCGTCATGTGAGAGATCGGGCAGCGCGAGCTCCGGCATCCACTCGCGCAGGCACTGCACGCGGCGGACGAAACCCCACAGCTCGTCGTCGTCGGGAGGCAGCACGCGCTCGAGGCGCTCCGCAGCAGCCTGCGCGAGCGCGCGCGATGTCTCCGCGAGATCGGGGACACCCGCGAGCACCTCCTCCAGCACCAGATCGTCGAACACGGTGCGCTTCATCGCCACGACGCGCTCGCGCTCCTCGTCGAACACGCCTTCGGTCGCCGTGCGCACGCGCGCGGGATCGAGCCACTGTCGATCGACGGCCGACGCGATGCGCACGGGCGCCTCGGCGCGCTCTCCGCGAGCACCCGCGTCGAGGTCGAGGCACAAAAAGAGCGGCGCGTCGGCGACCGAGCTCTCTTCAGAGAGCGCGACGCCGCGGCCACCGGCCATCACGCCGCGGCGGCTCTTCGGCTCGCGGCGGCGAGCGAGGCGATCGGGAAACGCGGCGAGCAGCGCGCGGGCGAGCGACTTCGCGCTGCCCTCGCGGTCCTGCGTGTCGACCAGGCGCGCGATTTGGTCGCGGGCGCGCAGCACGAAGTGCGCGCTACCGCGGTCGAGCTCGCCCAGATCGGTCGAATACGAGCCAGACCGCTCGAACGCTTCCAGCGCCTGCACGCGATCGAGCAGGTCCGAGTCGCCGACATGCCGCGCGCTGCGACGGCCGTGGCCGCGCAGGAACGGATCGCGCTCGGAGAGCAGCGCCGCGGCGAGCGCCGCGCGCGACGTGCAGCCGAGCTGCTCCGCTTCGAGCATCAGGCGCGCGAGGCGCGGGTGCACGGGAATCTCGGACATGCGTTGTCCGAGGTTCGTGAGCCCGCTGTCGCCGAGAGCTCCGAGGCGTCGCAGGAGCGACGACGCGCGCTCGAGCGCCGCGGCCGCGGGCGGCTCGAACCAGCCGAAGCGCGCGAGGTCGCGCTCGCCCCACGCGAGGAGCTCGAGCGCCGCTCCCGCGAGATCGACGCGGCGAATCTCGGGATCGTCCTCGGCCGCGAGCGAACGCTGCTCGCCCTCGCTCCACAGGCGCAGGCACACGCCCGGTGCCGTGCGACCGGCGCGACCGGCGCGCTGGTCCGCGGAGGCGCGCGAGATGCGCTCGAGTACGAGCCGGTCGAGGCCCACGGATGGATCGAAGCGCATCACGCGCGCGAGCCCGCTGTCGACGACCGCCGTCACGCCGTCGATCGTCACCGATGTCTGCGCGACATTCGTCGCGAGCACGACCTTGCGCGAAGCTCGGCGCTGCAGCACGGAATCCTGCTGCTCGGGCGGGAGATCACCGTAGAGCTCGTGAAGCTCGACTCCGCGGCGGCTCGCGATGTCGCGCAGCTCTTCCTTCGTGCGGCGAATCTCGCCGACGCCGGGAAAGAACGCGAGCACATCGCCGTTCGTCGAGTCGAGCGCGCGCGCGACACCGGCGGCCATCTGGCGCTGCAGCGGCACGCGCTCCTCGTAGCCGAGATAGCGCACATCGACGGGAAACAGCCGCCCCTCGCTCTCGACGAGCGGAGCATCACCGAGAAAGCGCACGAGCGCATCAGGAACGAGCGTCGCGGACATCGCCACGAGGCGCAGATCCGCCCGCGCGTCGCGCTGTAGCTTGCGCGTCATCGCGAGCGACAGGTCCGTGTCGAGGCTGCGCTCGTGGATTTCGTCGAAGATCACGCAGCCGATGTCCTCGAGAAACGGATCCTCCTGCAGGCGCCGCACGAGAATGCCCTCGGTGACGACGAGAATGCGCGTCGCGCGCGAAGCGCGGCGGTCGAAGCGCACATTCCAGCCCACTTCGCCGCCGAGTTCGGCGTTGCGCTCGAAAGCGATGCGGCGGGCGGCGGCGCGCGCGGCGAGGCGGCGCGGCTCGAGCATCACGACCTGCTTGCCGCCCGCCAGGCCCGCGTCGAGGATCGCGCCCGGCACACGCGTGGTCTTGCCCGCGCCGGTCGGCGCGCGCAGCACGACATTCGGCGAGCGGCGCAGCGCGGCCACGAGCTCGGGCAGCACGGCGTCGATCGGGAGCGCGCTCGGCGGGGGCATCGCAGCGCATCTTCGCGCCACGGCGCGGTTCCTCAAGCGAAACCTGGGCGCACGGCGCATCGCATGGGGCGCGTCCGTCGTGTAGGGTCTCCCTTAGCGTGCTGGAGAAGAAACCGCTCGTCCTGCTGGCCCTCGTGATCGCGCTCGCGGCCGTGCTGCGACTACGCGGGCTCGATCGCGAGCTGCCCCACGCGCCGGAGCCCGACTCGTACCTCGTGCTGCAGACCGAAATCCTGCGCGCCGCCCGCGCGCCGGACATGAAGCAGTCGGAGAAGGGCTTCTATGCCTATCCGCTGACACTGGCGAGCGGACTTGCGCTCCTGCCAGAGGCGCAGGCAAGTGCAGACGCAACGCTGGAGGAGCACCTCGCCGTCGCAGGTGCCGACGCACTCCGCGGACGCACGCTGGTCGCGTGGCTCTCGCTGTTGCTCATTCCGGGGACATGGTTCCTCGCGCGCCGCTTCACGACCACGCTCGGAGCACTGGTGGCTGCGCTGCTCGTCGCGACATCGCTGCTGCACCTGGAGTTCAGCCAGCAAGCGCGCCACCACGCGCCGCATGCGAGCTTCGCGCTGCTCGCCGTGCTCTCGGCCCTGCAACTGCGCGCGCGGCCCGACTGGGTGCGCTACCTCGTCGCGGCATCTCTGGCGCTCTTGGCGCTGGGCATGTTGCACAGCGGCTGGTTCGCGCTCTTGCCGATCGTCGTCGCACACCTGCTGCGCTCCAAGAGCGGCACGCGCGCGCCGCAGTGGGCACTGCTCGCGCCGATCTTCGCGAGCGTCCTCGCGTGGTTTGCCTTGTATCCGCGCGTCGATGGCAAGCTCGACGAGAGCGCGTCGGTGTCCGAAGGTGGACACACGCTCTACTGGCGCGATCTGGACTTCAGCGGCACCGCGAAGAGCGCGCGGCTCCTGTTCGACTACGACCCCGGCCTGACGGTGCTCGCGGCGCTCGGTGCGCTGATGCTGGCGGTCCATGCACACAGCTTGTGGCGTGCCGCGTCGCGGGAGCGCCGCAGCGACATGCTGGTCGTGCTCGCGTACGCGCTGCCCTACGCGCTCGCGCTCGGCGTGTACAAGGAGACGGTCGATCGCATGCTGCTGCCGCTCGTGCCGTTCCTAGCGACGCTCGCGGCTCTCGCCGTCGTTGGACTCGTCGGACTTCTGCCGTCGAACGTGCGTGTTCTGGGCGTGGCGCTCGCTCTGACCGTGCCCGCCTTCGGCGCGGTGCGCTACGCGAGCGTGCGCGACGCGCGCGACACCTTCGAGCAGTGCGCGGACTGGCTGGTGGAGAACGCAAGCGAGGGACGCACGCTCGTCTCCAGCCGCTTCAACTTGCCGCTCGCCGGAGACGCTCACGCCCTCGAGCGCGTGAAGGACGACCACTCGACGCGCCAGCGGCGCTGGATGCGCTACCAGCTCGAGCACGGACCGCTGCCGCGCCCGCGCGACATGCTCGCGATGCCGGGGCGACTGTTCGCGGTCGCGGATCCCGAGAAGTCCAAGGCGCGGATCGGGAAGTTCCTCGACGAGGAGCAACCGCAGTGGGTCGTCGTGGACATCTCGAAGTACATGCTCGCAAACCCATTGATGAAGGAACTGCGTGACTGGGCCGCGCGCAACGGCTCGCTCGCCGCGACATTCTCCGGCGAGATTGCGCAACGGACGATGGAGCCTTCGCTCGACTATCAGGACATGCCGCGCTTGTTCGCACGCCTGTGCTCGGCAACGGCCTTCGGGCCGACGCTCGAGGTCTACCGCATCGCGCGCTGAGCGCGCACAATCACGGGCATGCTCGCGTTGGTCTTGATCGCGCTCGGCGCGTGGCTGCAAGAGGGTGAGGACGCGCCCAGCGTGCCGCGGCTAGGCATGCCCTCGGGCGAGATCGGGGGCACGACATCGGTCACGGGTCTGGCCTTCGACGATCGAGGCGGACTGTGGGTGTGCGATCCGGAGCGCGGCGGCATGGTGCTGCATGCGGCCGGTAGCACGCAGATGGTCGAGGTGCGTGCGCTCGCGCGAATCTCGGATGTCGCGATCCGAGGCGAGAGCATCTTCGTGTCCGGGTCCGATGCGGTGGTCGAGCTCTCGCTTAGCGGCGTCGAGCTGCGCCGGATCGGCGCGTGGGGTCGCGCACCGGGCGAGCTGCGCGAGCCCGGAGGCATCGCTGTCGCGGGCGATTTACTCTACATCGCCGACACGGGCAACGATCGCGTGCAGCGCTTCTCGCTCGCGGATGGCGCCGTGCGCACCTGCGGCGAGCGCGGACGGTCGGAGGGCCAGTTTCTGCGGCCGAGCGACATCGCTGTCGACGATGTCGGCTGCGTGTATGTGAGCGACAGCGGCAACCACCGCGTCGTGAAGCTCGATCGCGACTTGAAGTTCCTCAAGGCCTGGGGCGACTTCGGACCGCACCCGGGCTTCTTCGCGGAGCCCGATGGCCTCGCGTGGCACGCGGGCGAGCTCTATGTCGTCGACGCCGACAACCACCGCGTGCAGGTGTTCGACGCCGAGGGCGGACGCCGTCACGAGTGGGGCCTGCACGCGCTGCTCCCGCGCGAAGGCGACGGCAAGCTGCACTATCCGCGCAAGATCGCCGTGCGCGCCGAAACTACCGCGCTCTCGGAACCCTACGAAGACCGCGTGCAGATCTTCCGTCGCACGGAGCCCGGCGAAGAGGTGCCGCAGCCGCAGCGCTTCGAGCGCGTCGTCTCCGCGCACTTCGGCGGACATGTCAGTGTGGCGGGCGACCTCGCGGCCCTGTGCGAGCCGACGGCGCCGAGCTTCGTGCTGTACGATGTGAACCACGCGCTCGAGCCGTGGGAGCCGGTGCTCGTCGCGCGCTCGGGCTCGTGGGGGCGGCGGGTCGGCCAGATGCTCGCGCCCTCGGACATCGAGCTGGACTCACAGCGGCGCCAGCTGTGGCTCGCGGACGCCGATGCTGGCACGCTCTCCCTGTGGAGCTTGGACCACGACGAGTCCAAGCCGCTCGAGTTCGACTTCTTCAAGGCGCGCATGGTGCGCTCGCTCGACTTCGCGGTGCTGCATGCACAGCGGCTCGACGGTGCGAGGGAGCCGATCCGTCCCAACGCCCTCGAGCTCGGTCCGGATGGTTCGCTCCTTGTGCTCGACACTCTCGCGCGCTCGCTGTTCGTGGTCGCCGGCGACCTCTCCAGCGTGCGGCTGCTGTGTGCGGAGCTCGGGCCGCGCCCCGTCGATGTGGCGTGGAGCGAGTTGCATCGGCGCGCGTGGATCGTCGACGCGCAGGCGTGTCGCGTGGGCTCGGTCGCGCTGGACGAGGTGCAAGCCCACTACGAGCCACGCTTCGGCGAGCGCGGGCGCGGCGATGGCGAGCTGCTCTCCCCCTCCGGAGTGGCGGTCGTCGCCGATGGAACGCTGCTCGTGGTCGACGAGGCGCTGCACCGCGTGTCGCGCTTCGATCCGAGCGGAACCTGGATCGGGTCCTTCGGCTCGCGCGGAGCGGGGTCGCACGAGCTGCACAAGCCGCGCGGCATCGATGTCGACGAGCAAGGTCGTGCGTGGGTCGTCGACTGGGGCAACCACCGCGTGCAGGTCGTGTCGCTGGAGGGCGAGTTCTTGGCCTCGTTCGGCGCGCGCGCCTTCGTACGCGAGGCGTTGCGGAGCAAGTGATGCGCGCGAGACTCGCCAGTGTGTTCCTGATCGTGGCGGCGTGCGCGACTGGCGACATTCGCAGCGTGTCGACACCGCTCGATGGCCCGCACCAGGGCGAGCTGGTCGCCGTGCCGGACTTCGTGAGCACCGCTGCGATCCACAGCGCCGCGGGCACCTACCTGCTCGAACTCGAACCACCGGTCGCTGCCATGCCGGACAACGAGAGCTTTCGCTTCGAGGTACGTGTCGCGGACGCGCGAACGCGGCAGAGCGCGGCGGATGTCATGCTCGCAGTCGACGCCGCGATGCCGGAACACGGCCACGGCATGAACCGCGTGCCACGCGTGACGCGCCTTGGCGACGGTCACTTCCTCGTCGAGGGCATGTACTTTCACATGACCGGGCGCTGGGAGCTGTACCTCGATGTGACGCACGGCGCGCTGACCGAGCGCGCGCAGTGTCGAGTGGAGTTCTCCGACGAATGAAGCTCGCGCTGCTCTGGCTGCTCTGGGCTCAAGTGCCGGCCGCGCAGGAGGCCGCGTGGAGCGAGCGCGAGTGGGCCAAGGCTCGCGCGCACACGCCGCTCGCCGAGCCGCGGCCGAATCCAACCAATCGCCTCGCCGACGACGCGCGAGCGGCACGACTCGGGCAGCGGCTGTTCTTCGATGCGCGCTTCTCCGCCAACGGATCGGTGTCCTGCGCGAGCTGCCACGCTCCCGATCTGGGCTTCGCCGACGGCAAGTCGCTCTCGACGGGCCTCGGTCGCACCACTCGCCACAGTCTGAGCCTGTGGAATGTGGCCCAGCAGCGCTGGTTCTTCTGGGATGGACGCGCGGACTCCCTCTGGGCGCAGGCGGTGCAGCCGCTCGAGACCCCCAAGGAGATGGGCTTCGATCGCGTGTCGCTCGGGCGTGCGCTGCGCGGCGACGCGGAACTCAAGCGCGAGTACGAAGAGCTCTTCGGCGCCTTGCCGGATGTCACGACATGGCCCGCTCGAGCCGCGCCGAGCGACGACGGTTCCGAGCTCGCCCTGGCCTGGCAACGCATGGACCCACAGGAGCAGCGCGCCGCCAGTCGCGTGGCCGCGAACTTCGGCAAGGCGCTCGAGGCCTACGAGCGCAGGCTCCAGCGGGGCGACGCGCCCTTCGACCGCTTCGTCGCCGGCGCCGCGCAGGCCCTCTCGGACAGCGCGCGGCGCGGCTGGAAGCTGTTCGCGGGACGCGGCAATTGCCGCTCGTGTCACTCCGGTCCCGCGTTCACCGACGGCGAGTTTCACAACATCGGCATTCCGCCGCTCGCGGGCGGCAAGCCCGAAGATCCGGCGCGCTACGCGGGCATCGACTTCGTGCGCGCCGATCCGTTCAACGCCCGCGGCGAGTTCAGCGATGCGCGCGAGGGCGAGCGGGCACTCGAGCTCGAGACTCTCGAGCGCACGCCCCAGAACTTCGGCGAGTACCGCACGCCCTCGCTGCGCAATGTCGCGCTCACGGCGCCCTACATGCATCAGGGCCAGCTCAAGACGCTGGCCGAAGTCGTGAACTTCTACTCGACCCTCGAAGGCGCGACGCCGATCGGGCACCACCAAGAACAGGTCCTACAGCCGCTGAAACTCTCGGCCAGCGAAGCGGCCGATCTTGTCGCGTTCCTCGAGAGCCTCACGGGCGCAGCACCCTCGGCCGCGCTGCTCGCCCCGCTCGACGCTCGCCGCTGACGACGGGGCGCGAGATCGAGCTGCGGAGCCGTGGACCGAGCCCCGCCGGTGAGCGCGCTGTGATCAGCTCGCCTCGAGTGCCGCGAACAGCTCGCGCGGCAGCTTCTGCTCGGCGATGCGCACGCACAGGCGTTGCCAGCGCTTGGCAACCGTCTCGCGCGGAAGCTGCAGTCGTTCGGCGACTTCGGCCTGCGTCAGTCCCTCGATGCCGTAGTGGATGAGCAGCATGCGGTCCTCCTCCTCGAGCGACTGCACCCACTTCGCCACGAGCTTGAGCGACTCGTCCTTGGAGACGCGCCGGCTCACGGCGGTCGCGCTGTCGGGCACATCGAGCAGCTCGAGCGCCTTCGAGGCTCCGTCGCGAGAGCGCGCCTTGAACGCGGGGTTATCGAGCTTGCGGAACGCTTCCATCAGCACATGCTTGGCGATGCGGAAGACCCAGAAGCGAAAGCTGCTCGTCGCCGGGTCGAACATGGCGAACACGCGCCACGCGCGGCACCACACTTCCTGCACCACATCGCCCGGATCGATCCACTGGCGCAGCTCGGCGCGAATGCGCAGCTCGGCCCAAGTGTAGAGCGACGGAGCTATGCGCTCGTAGAGCTCCGCAAAGCGCGCCGAATCGCCGGAGTGCGCCCGGCGCGCGAGCTCGCGCGTGTCCATGCGCTCGGGGTCGTCGGGGCTGGGGCGCTCAGGGGCCATCCGACGGTCCATGCTATCACGCTGACGCCCGCGGGCCCGGCGCGACTAGAATCGGGGCGTGAGCGGCCCCAAGGAGTTCGACGATGCGGACTTGTTCGACTTCGTCGACGAGTTTCATCGCGATCGCAAACAGGGCCGCGACTTCCCGCTGGCGCACTACCAGCAGCGCTATCCGGGCCGCGACGCCGCGCTCTCGCACGAGTACGAGCGCCTCGTCGGCGCGGCAGCACCACAACCGCAGAGCGCGAGCGTCGACGAGCGTCGCATCGGTCCCTACCGACTGCTGAAGGAGCTCGGCAGCGGCGGGCAGGGGGCGGTGTGGCTCGCGGACGACACGCGCATCGCGCGCCATGTCGCGCTGAAGTTCATGCCTTCGAGCTTCGCGCTGCTCTCCTCCGATCGCCGCCGCCGCTTCCAGCGCGAGGCGGAAGTCGTGTCACGCCTCGAGCATCCGTCGATCTGCCCCGTGTACGAGGCGCAAGTCGAGCACGATCCGCCGTACATCGCGATGCGCGCCATCGAGGGGGAAACGCTCGCGAGCGCGATCGCGCGTGCCCGTGCGGGTAACCAGCGTGCCGACGATGCGTTGCCCCTGCCGCCGCGCACGCCTGTCGAGCTGCGGCGCGTGCTCGCGTTCTTCGAACGGGCCGCACGCGGGCTCCACGCCGCGCACGAGGCCGGAGTGGTCCACCGCGACATCAAGCCGGGCAATGTGATGGTGACGCGCGCGGGCGAGCCGGTGCTGCTCGACTTCGGTCAAGCGCGGGACGAGCGCGCGGAGCTGCACGAACGCACGCTTTCGGGCGAGGTCTTCGGCACTCCGGCGTACATGTCGCCGGAGCAGATCGAAGGCACTGCGCAAGGCGTCGATCGCCGCAGCGATGTTTGGTCGTTGGGCGCAAGCCTCTACGAAGCGCTAACCCTGCACCGCCCGTTCCTCGGCGAGTCGGTCGCGGCGCTGTTGCACGCCATCCGCACCGAGCCGCTGCCCAATCCGCGCGGTCGCCTCGGCGTGCACGGGGAGGATGTCGCGGTCGTGCTCCAGACCGCTCTCGAGAAAGATGTCGCGCGCCGCTACGCCAGCGCCCTCGACCTCGCCGAGGACCTGCGTCGCATTCGCGAGTACGAACCGATCCGCGCGCGGCCCGCGAGCGCGCTGCTCAAGCTGCGCCGCTGGACGCAGCGGCACCCGGCGCTCGCCATGGCACTCGGCGCAGCGGCACTCGCGGTCGGCGGTGCGGTTTATCTAGGTCAGCGCGAGCGCGCGGCGCTCGAGCGTGAGGGGCAAGCCCAACGCGAACGCAGCGAAGCGCTGCTCGGCGAGCTCGAAGCCCGCAAGCGCGAAGATGCTGCGCTCGACAGCGTGCTCGGTCGGTACCTCGCGATGCGCTCCGCGGACCTGCTCGCGGATGACCCCGCCGCGGCGCTTGCGCTCGGTTTGCGCGCGGTCGATCGCGCACCCGGCTATGCAACGCGCTCGGCGCTGTTCGCGGCGCTCGAGCAGTGCTGGCTCGATGTGGTGTTGACGACACCCAAGGACCAGATCGTTGCGGACCTCGATCTCGCGCCGGACGGGCGGCGCGTCGTGGGTGCGCTGATCGACGGCTCCGCGTGCGTGTGGGATGTCGAGCGTCGTGAACGCGTGCTCGAGTTCGCCGTCGCTTCGGCGCCGCTCGAATTCGTGCGCTGTGATGTCGAGCGCGATCTCGCGCTCTTCGCAACGGCGGAGCCCGCGCTCGTCCTGCACTCGCTCGTCGATGGGGTCGCGCGCGCGCGCATCGAAGGTCTCGCTGCGAGCTGGGTGGCGCTCGAGCTGATTCCCGGCCGCCGCTCCGCCGTCGCCCTTGCTCGCAACGGCCGAGGCGTGATGCTCGATCTCGATACCGGCGAGCAGCGCGCGGCGTTCGAGGTCGCCGCCGAGCGCTTCAATCGCGTGCGCAGCGATTCCGAAGGGCGCTGGCTGCTGGTGAGCAGCGCGCAGCTCGCGCGCGCGATTTCTCTGCGCGCGAACGAAGCCGTGGTGCTGGACGCGCGCGATGGAACTCTGCTCGCGACGCTCGCAGGCCATGCGGATGCGATCGCCGACAGCGATGTGTCTCCCGATGGCTCGCTCGCCGCCACGGCGTCGCTCGACGGCTCGGTACGCCTGTGGCGGCTGCCTTCGGGCGAGTCGTTCGGTGCGCCGCTGGAGCACGCGGCCTCGCTGTCCGGCGTGCGTTTCTCGCGCGATGGTCGCTCGCTCGTGGTGGGCATCGACGCGCCCGGCGGAACCGCGCGCGCTCTGCGCTGGGAACTCTCGACGCGCACCGCGACGGTGCTCTCCACAGCGCTCGGCGATCGCGTGCAGTCGCTCGATGTCTCGAGCTTCGATGGCTCGATCCTCGCGGCGACGCGCGATCCGGGGCTCGCCCTCTGGAACTCGGACGGTGAGCTCCGACGGACCTTGAGCGAGCGCGTGCGACCTGTGAGTTCACGCTGGATGCGCGATGGACGGCGCGTGGTCACGCACGGTCTCGCGCCGTTCGCGCTCGTGTGGTGGAGCGAAAATCGACCGGACATCTACACACTCGACGGACACGAGGGCGCGATCCTGCATGTCGAGCTGTCTCCGACGGGGCGACAGGCACTCACGGTGTCGGTCGACGGCACCGCGCGTCTGTGGCACACACCGAGTCGCGCCGAAGGTCGCAGCGAGCTGCCCTACGGGACGGAGCTCGCGCGCATCGGGGAAGCTGGCTCCGAGGCCGCCGTCGCGGGCTTTGCGCCAGATGGACGCGCGCTGGCGATCCTGCGCGATGGGCGAGCGGGCTGGCTCACCGCCGCCGGCTCGTTCGAGGTCTTCGCGGACGCTGGTTCGGATGCGTGTGAGCTGGCGTTCGAGCCCGCGCCAGCGCAGACACGCTTTCTCGTGCGCCGCGAGGATGGAACCGCGCTGCTGTGGAATGGCGCGAGCTTCGAGATGCTCGGCACGGGCGCGCGCGCGCTCACATGGGCCGGTCCGACGCGCTGCGTGCTCGCACTCGAAGGACAAGAACTGGCGTGGATCGACTTGGGCTCGAGAGAGAGCAGCGTGCGTCGCGCGTGGAAGTCTGCGCGCGGCAGCGCCGAGGCCGTCGAGCTAGCCGCTCGCTCCGACGGGTCCGAAGTGGCGCTGGTGTGCGCGGACGGTCGACTCCGGATGTTCGCGCTGGTCGAGGGAGCTCCGCTGCCCCCGCCTAAGGAGCTCTTCCTCGCGCGCGAGCTGCGTTTCGACCGCAGCGGAGGACTGCTGCTCGCAGTGGGCGCCGCGGGGCGTGGCGTGGTGCGCACACTCGATCTCGCGACCAACAAGCCCGTGATCGACCGCTTCAGCCACACCGCGCCCGTCACGGGCGGCGACTTCCATCCGTTCGCGGACCTCGCGCTCACCTGCTCCCAGGATCGCAGCGTGTATGTGCGCGAGTCGAAGACCGGCGAGCCCGTCGCGCGCCGCACGGACTTCCCCGCTGCGGTCACCTGCTCGGCGTTCAGCCGCGACGAGGGCGAGCCGCGCGTGATCTCGGGCTGCGCCGATGGCTCGGCGCACATCTGGCCCGTGGATCCGACCTCGGCCGCGCGCGCTCGCGCGCCGCGCGAGCTGTACCGCTGGGAAGAGGAGCGCGAGCGGCGCTTCGCCGCTCCGCTTCCGTTCCGCTGAGTCCGCGCGCGAAAAAAGTGGGGATTGCTGTCCAGCGGCGCCGAGCGTGCGCACTTGTGAGCCAAGGAGCTCGCCATGCACGCACCTCGCACTCGCCGCCTGCCGCTGTGGATCGCCTGCGCCATCGTCACGCTCTCGCTCGCCGCCCGCGAGTGCGAGCCGACCCGCTCGCACGCGGCGTCTCTCGGCCGCGACTGCAACGGCAACGGTATCGAGGACGCGCTCGACATCGCCAACGGCACATCGTCGGACCTCGACGAGGACGGTGTTCCCGACGAGTGCGGACTCGGACATTGAGCGCCTCCGCGCTCCCCGCTATCCCTCAGTGCGTGCACATCGACCCGCGCGATCCCGCGTTCTTCTCGAACCCCTACCCCGGCTACGACGAGCTGCGCCGCGCCGGTCCGCTCGTGTTCTGGGACCAGCTCGGGCTGCTGGTCACGGCGCACCACGAGCATGTGAACGCTCTACTGCGCGACCGGCGCTTCGGACGCGAGGTCCTGCACATCGCCACGCGCGCGGAGCTCGGCTGGCCAGAGCCCTCGCCCGCGCTCGCGCCCTTCCACGACTTCGAGCGTCACTCGCTGCTCGAGCTCGAGCCGCCGCGCCACACGCGCCTGCGCTCCTTCGTCAACGCGGCTTTCCTGCCAAGGCGCGTCGAGCCGCTGCGCCCGCGCATCGCGGCCCTCGCGCACGAGCTGCTCGACGCGCTGCCGCGCAACGGCGAGTTCGACCTGCTCGCGAGCTACGCCAGCCCGATTCCAGTGCTCGTGATCGCCGATTTTCTCGGCGTTCCGCGCGCGATGGCGCCCGCGTTGCTCGCGTGGTCCCACGACATGGTCGCGATCTACCAGACACGCCGCGATGCCGAGGTCGAGCGCCGGACCGTCGCCGCCACGCTCGAGTTCGGCGCCTACATGCGCGGCCTGATCGCCGAGCGCCGGGCGCGGCCTGCCGATGACTTCCTCTCGCAGCTGCTCGGCGCGCAGGATGCGGACGGCGCGCGCATGAGCGAGGACGAGCTCGTCACGACCTCGATCCTGTTGCTCAACGCTGGGCACGAGGCGAGCGTCCACGCGATCGTGAATGGCACGCTCGCGCTACTTGAGAACGTGCCCGACACAGCCGGCGCATTCCGCGCGAATCCGAGCGGACACAGCGAGGAGACGCTGCGCTTCGACGCACCGCTGCATCTCTTCACACGCTACGCGCTCGCCGACCTCGACTACGCGGGGCATCGCTTCCGCAAGGGCGAGCGCGTCGGGCTGCTGCTCGCCGCCGCCAATCGCGATCCAGCGCGCTTCGCGGAGCCCGAGCGCTTCGACGCCGCCCGCACTCCCAACCCGCATCTGAGCTTCGGCGCCGGCATCCATGTGTGCGTCGGCGCTCCGCTCGCGCGACTCGAGCTACAGGTCGCACTAGAAGTGCTGTTCGAACGCCTGCCCGCCCTGCGCGTCACGCGCACGCCGCGCTGGCGCGACACATGGCACTTCCACGGCCTCGAGGCCTTGTTCGTGCGCGGCTGATTTTTTGCCGCAATTCCTGTCCAGCGCCGCTGGGCGCGGTCCCTTGGGAGCACGGCGAGTGAGTGGCTCGCCTTCCCTGCAAAGATCAAGAACCACGCCCATGCATCGCACACTCCCCCCCACGCTAGTCGCCGCGCTCGCTCTCTCCGCGCTCGCTTCCGCCCAGAGCCGCCAGCCGCTCTTCTCGATCGACTGGAAGAGTCCGACGGTCGGACTGCCGGATTCCATGCTCGCTCAACCCATCACCGAAGGCGACCTGCTGTTCGCCCCGGCCCCGAGCATGTACCCGCAGTTCGGACCTGCGCCGACTCCCTCCGTGCATGTGAAGGCCGGCCCGGGCTTCGTGCCCGTACCGATGCACCTCGGCCTCGCGCAGCACGCTGCGTGCGTAGGCCACATGGGCGGCACGCCCTGCGGCATCGAACTCGACGCCGTCTGCATGGGCAAAGCGGAGTTGATCCAGCCCAACCAGCCCATTCGCCACCTCTATTTGTCTGTCGATGCGGACGCCGTCGGAATGATGTTGCCGGCGGCGCCGAGCATCGTCAGCGAGGCGCCGCTCGGAGAGAGCGCGGCAGACATGTTCGTGAGCTTGGCGCTCGGCCCCGGTCCGCTAGCCCCCTTCGGTACTCCGATGCCCGGCTCGACCGCGGTGCTCGATGGCAACGGTGTCCAAGGGGCGAGCGCCTTCCGCTACCGCGGCTTGGGTCTGCGCGAGCCGACCTTCCCGGGAGCGGCGCTCCCGACCAGCGGCGACAACCTCGATGCCCTCGCGAGCTGGCTCCCGTTGGCGCAGAACTGGCCGTTGACGGGCGTGTTCTTCTCGCTCGATGGCGCACTCATCGATCCGTGGACCGGGATTCCGGGGAGCAATTCGGCCGTGGCTCACGGCTTCGTGGGCGGCGATGTGCTCGTGACGCCGATACCGAACATGCCACCGCTGCTCTACGCGCCAGCGAACCAGCTCGGCCTCGACCAATTCGGCCCGAACACCGATGACCTCGATGCGCTGGTGATCTGCGAGAACAATGTCCCCGGTTGGCAGCGCGCGCTCTCACCCTACGACTGGATTTTCGGCCAAGACCTGCTGCTCTTTTCCGTGCGCCGCGGCTCGGCGGTCATCGGTCGCCCCGACAGCATCTTCGGCCTCCCGATCAGCGAGGGCGATGTGCTCGTCCCGCCGGTTCCGGGCGGTCTCTCGCCCATGCCGGGCATCTTCATCGCCGCCGAGAACCTCGGCCTCGCGACCGTTCGACAGGGCATGTTCCTGCGCAATGATGAGCTCGACGCGCTCGAGCTCCCGACCTCACCGTTCTTCGATTGCAATGGAAACGGTGTCGAAGACTCGCTCGAGATCCGCATCGGCGGTTCGCCCGACCTCAACAACGACGGCATCCCCGACGCCTGCAACCCGCCGATACTCTACGGCAAGTTCTGCTTCTGCCCGGCGCCGATGGGCCCGTGCGGCAACGACGACGCCAACGCGGGCTGCAAGAACTCGACCGGCGTCGGCGCCACGCTGACCCCGAGCGGCTCGACGAGCGTGGCGGCCGATGACCTTGTCCTCACCACCGCGCAGATGCCGATCAACAAGCAGCTGTTCCTGATGTTGAGCGGCAACTTCCTCGCCCCCGCCCCGTTCGCGGACGGCCGCCGCTGCCTCGCCGGTCCGATCTCGCGCTTCGCGCCGAAGAACTCGGGAGCCATCGGCAGCGCGACCTACGGCCCCGGCCTCGCCGCGCTGACGGTGGCGAGCTTCCCGGCCGTGAACTGGATCGTTCCGGGCGCCGTGCTGGGCTTCCAGAGCTGGTACCGCGACCCGACCGGCCCCTGCGGCAACGGCTCGAACCTCTCCAACGCGGTGCGGGCGACCTTCGTGCCCTGAAATAAGTTCTAGCGGCCACTGAGCGGGACTTCCGTGTCAGCACGGGGGTCCCGCTCGCCTTGGAGCAAGCTGCACGGCTCGAAGCTGGCAACAGTTTCAGCAGCGACGACTGCGGATCGGGCCCCCGGCGTGGCCGATAGCGGCCTGCATGCGCGTCCTCACCTACCCCCCGCTGTTGCCAATCTCGATGTGCCTGTGGATCGCAAGCTGCGCTGCGAAGAACGAGCGCGCGCCCGCCACCGTCCCGCTCGATGTCGCCCCCTACGAGGTGGTCGAGCTCGCCCCCGACCCGCTCGCGGTCCCCGACGCCAGCCTGCGGCGGGCCATCGCGGCCTGCGGCCGGCCGTGGAAGGTGCGCCACCGCCGCACGGGGGCCGAGCTGGTGCTGATCCCGCCCGGCAGCTTCGAGTACGGAGCATCGCCCGGCGACCGCGCTGCCCAAGATGACGAGCGGCCGACCCGCACGGTGACGCTCGAGCGCGGCTTCTACCTCGGGCGCTGCGAGCTCACCCAAGGCCAGTGGACGCGCGTCGAGCGCACCAACCCGAGCTCGTTTCGCGGCGAGGAGAACCTGCCCGTCGAGGGCGTGAGCTGGTCGGACCTGCGTGCGCCCAGGGGCTTCCTCGCGCGGGCGGGCGGCGGCCTGCGCCTGCCGAGCGAAGCCGAGTGGGAATACGCCGCGCGCGCGAGCAGCACGGCACCGCGCCACGGCAACCTCGACTCGATCGCGTGGCACGCGGACAACTCCGCCTCCCGCACGCACGGCGTCGGCCAGAAGCAACTCAACGCGCTCGGACTCGCCGACATGCTCGGCAATGTCTCGGAGTGGTGCGAGGACGCCTACGAGTCGGACCCGGGGCACAGCGGCACGCGCTCGAAGACCCAGCGCACCCTGCGCGGCAGCTCTTGGGCCCAGGAGAGCGAGGGCTGTCGCGTCTCGAATCGCCTGCCGGAATGGGAGGGCATGCGCGCGAGCTACAACGGCGTGCGCGTGGCGGCGGATTTCGATGCCGTGCATCTGGGAGGACTGTCGAGCGCGAGCGCGAGCGAGCCGCGCGCTTCCGCGCCGAAGGCGGAGCCCACGCGCATCGAGGATCCGCGTCTGCCGTGGGCCTCCGTGCTCGAGGTCGCGCCCGATCCGCTCGTGGTGCAGGATCCGCGCTGGCGCAAGCGCATCGTCGAGAGCGGCTGGCCGTGGCGCGTGCGCCACGACGCCTCGGGGGTCGAGCTGCTGCTCGTGCCCCAAGGCGACTATCGCCGCGGTGCCTCCCAAGGCGATGTCGACGCCGCCAACGACGAGAAACCGGCGCACCGCGTGCGCCTGACCCAGCCCTTCTATCTCGGGCGGCACGAGGTCACCCAAGCGCAGTGGGAGCGCGTCATGAGCGCGAATCCGGCCCGTTGCGCCAACGCCGAGCACCCGGTCGAGCGCATCAGTTGGCTCGACGCGCGCGGCCCCGAGGGTTTCCTCGCGCGCGCCGGAGCCGGACTGCGGTTGCCGACCGAGGCCGAGTGGGAGTATGCGGCGCGCGCCGGCAGCGGCGATCCGCATCATGGACCGATCAACGAAGTGGCGTGGCACAGGGGCAACGCCGAAGGGAGCACGCACCCCATCGGCACGCGGCGCGCCAACGCGCTCGGCTTCCACGACATGCTCGGCAATGTGTGGGAGTGGTGCGAGGACTGGTACGGCGAGGTCGAGTACCTGCGGCACATCACCAGCGTGAACGACCCGGCGGGCCCCGAGCGCGGCCACATGCGCGTGCTGCGGGGCGGCTCGTGGTACTTCGTGGACACCCACTGCCGCACCTCCGTGCGCGTGGCGGTGCGCCCGAGCAACCGCGCCGGCGCTTTCGGCCTGCGGGTCGCCCTGACGCCCTGAGCTCCGCTCGAGCCGCCGCCGCAATGGCCCGCCTCGCGGAGGCCGCGGAACCCGCGCGCAATTTTTTCCGTCTTGTATGTCCAGCGCGCGGGCCCTTCTGGCACTTGGAAGCGCTGGGATCCGCCGTGTTCCAGGCAGCCTGAAGGGGATCCGGTAGGCTGAAGGGGCAGCCGGAACGCCCGCGGCGATCTCGAACGCGGCACCCAGCGCGGCGACCGCCGACACACGCGGGTCCCAAGCGAAAGACGACGCCATGAGCCACTCCGACCGCCTCACTCGCGAACAGCCCGCGCACCTGCGCCGCGTGGCTCTGCGCATGGCCGCCGCGTCGCTGCTCGCCACCTCGGCCTCGGCGCAGCTCCAAGTCCAGTTCTCGATCGACTGGAAGAGCCAGAGCGTGTCGCGCCCCGACTCGTCGATCACGCCGCAACCGATCACGGAAGCCGATGTGCTGGAGCCGGGCGCGACCACCACGGGTGCCCAGCTCGCTCCGCGCATCTTGCTCACCGGCGACCTGCTCTTCCTGCAGGGCTACAGCAACTGCGTCGGCCACACCGGCGGCACCGCGTGCCAGATCGACATCGACGCGCTCTCCGGCGGCGACGACGCGCTCTTCCGGCTCAACCAGCCGCGCCGCCCGCGCGTCCTGTTCTCGGTCGACGAATGGGCCTCGGGCCATCCCGCGACGCCGCAGAATCCGCCGCACGCGAGCGTGCGCAACCAAGGCAACCCGACCGTGCCGCCGCTCGGGCCGGGCGTCTTCGAGGCGTGTGCCGACATCTACGGCGACGTGAACCTGCCGAGCCCGCCGCTCGGGCCCAACTTCACGCCGCGCAACAACACGCTCGTCTACGACGGCAACGGCCTGCCGAGCGCGAACTCGTTCTTCGGCCCGGGCCTCGGCCTGCTCGAGCCGCGCAACACCAACACGCCCTTCCCCTACCCCGGCGACAACCTCGACGCGCTCGAGATCGGCACCGACCTCGCGACCGCGCCGCGCGTGTACTTCTCGCTCGACGCGACGTTTCTCGATCGCCTGAACCAAGTCGCGAACTCCGGCTCGGCTGCCGCCAACGGCTTTTCGAGCGCGGATGTGCTCAAGCGCACCGTCGGTGCGAGCGCCATCGTGCACTTCGCGACGGCTCCGCAGCTCGGTCTCGATCGCTTCGGCGTCGGCACCGACGACCTCGATGCGCTCGTGCTCGCGGAGAACGGCGACGGCGTCTACCAGCGCTCGCTCGCGCC
>Ga0194121_10000870_pt1 | contig 52598 bp, 42 predicted proteins | sample TA2MahCa50mmetaG_FD_148609 | JGI IMG/M metagenome (GOLD analysis project Ga0194121, IMG submission 148609) | Freshwater microbial communities from Lake Tanganyika, Tanzania - TA2015020 Mahale Deep Cast 50m | ecosystem: Environmental > Aquatic > Freshwater > Lake | place: Tanzania: Lake...
GAGGCGCTTGAACGCCAACGCGTAGGCCTCGACCGACTGCACCGGATCGGCGTAGCCGCCGAACGGCTCGAAGCCGACAGCGGTCAGACGATCGGGATTGAGCCACGGAAAGCGCTGGACCGCCGTGCCGCGATCCAGCCACTGCGTGTTGATCCCGACCTTCTGCTGCATCGCGATGTTCCTGCGTGCCGTGTCCTCGTTCTCGGCCGAGATCAGGAAGCAGTAGCCCACGCCGCGATAGCCGCCGTCATGCCCGAGATCGCCCGGCATGGCGCGGAAGATGTCGACCGAGCGCTTGGCGAGCCGCGCCATCAGCGTCGTCGAGTAGTGCTGGCGCACGATCGCCGCACTCTTGCCCGTGCCGCCCGAAGCGAGCTCGCCGCGCTCGAGCAGCAGTACGCGCGCAGCACCGCCCTTCTTCAGGTAGTAGGCCAGCGCCGCCCCGCTGATCCCCGCGCCGACGATCACGTAGTCGTAGGAACTCATCGTCCTTTCTCCCCTTCTCTTCACTCACCACCCGGCGAACGCCGGGTGCCGTAACGCGCTCGGCGGCCGCTGCCGAGACGTAACCCCGCTCGATGTCGGCGGCGAGCGCCGCCGGATCGCGCTGCGCGGCCGGCCCGAAGCCGCCACCGCCGGGCGTGCGCACGCTCACACGGCCGCCCTTGCGAATCGTCACCGTCACCTTCGAGGGCATTTCGCGCGCCTCGCCCTCAGGATCGAGCACGTAGCGCGCGCACGCGCCGTCGCCGCCGCCGAGCCCCCAGGGCGCGAACTTCCGTCCGTCGGTCATCACTGTGAACGCGATCTCGCCATAGGGAAACTCGAAGTCGCGCCGCACACCGAGGCCGCCGCGATGGCGCCCCGCGCCGCCGCTGTCCCGGATGATCTCGTAGCGCGCGATGCGGATGGGATAGTTCATCTCCACCTCCTCGATCGGCGCGTTCTCGGTGTTGTCCAGGTTGGTCTGCACGGCGATCGGCCCGTCCTCGCGCGGCCGCGCGCCGCCGCCGAAACCGATATTGACGATCAGCGCCTTGCCCGAGGCCGGCACGCGATCGGGCATCGCGGGATGGAGTGCCAGCCAGATCAGCTCCGCGATCTTCTGCCCCGTCTCCCAGCCGCCGCCGACGGCGGCGGGCCGCACCGCGGTGCAGACCATGCCGTCGGGCCCGGTGACGGAGAGACGCGACAGAAAGCCGGTGTTCACCGGCGCACCCGAGGAGACGAGCGAGCGAGCGACGAAGGCGAGCGCGCAGGCCGACATCGTGCGCGTGCAGTTGATCGGCGAGCCGCGCTGTCCCGACGAGTCCGTCAGGTCGAGCGTCATGCGGCCGTTATGCAGCGTCACGCGCGCCTTGAGCCGGATCGGCTCGTCGGTGAAGCCGTCGTCGTCGCGGAACGCCTCGGCCTCCCAGGTCACTTGCGGCAGTTTGGCGAGATCGCGCTCGGTCCAGCGCTCGGTATAGGCGATGAGCTCGTCGCAGAAGCGCTCGAACGGCGCCTGGCCGTAGCGCGCGATCATGTCGTTCATGCGTCGCACGCCCACGACGTTCGCCGAGAGCTGCGCGCGCAGATCGCTGTTGGTCTCACGCGGCGCGCTGAAATTGCTGAGGATGAGCTTATGGACGTTGTCGTCGATCTCGTCGCCCACCGCGATGCGCGTCGGCGGCAGGATGATGCCCTCCTGGAACAGCTCGCGATTGACGCCGAGGCTTGCCGGCGACGAGCCGCCGACATCGACGTGATGCGCCATGTTGGCGAGGTAGCCGACGCGCTGGCCCTCGACGAAGACCGGCGACAGGCAAGTGATGTCGTTGATATGGCTGGCGCCGCGATGCGGATCGTTGACCAGCAGCGCGTCGCCCGGCTTGAACCGCTCGGGCCCGTACTCGCGGATCGCCGCCGGCGCGATCGTCGCCATCGAGACGAGATGGGCGGTCTGGGCGAAGGACTGCGCCGCGCAACGCAGCTTGTTGTCGAAGAAGGCGCAGGAGAAATCGGCGCGGGTCTTGATGTTGGTCGAGTAGGCGGCGCGCCGGATCGTCAGCGCCATCTCCTCGGTCACGTTGACCAGCGCGTTGCGCGTCACCTCGAAGGTGACGGGATCCATCGCGGGGCAGTCGGGGGCGCTCATGGCGAGACCTCGATGATCAGGCAGCCGCTGGCGTTGACGGACGCCCGGGAGCCGGGGTTCATGACGATCGTCGTGTCCATCTAATCGATGATAGCCGGGCCGGCGACGATGTCGCCAGCATCGAGCCATTCGCGCTCGTAGATCGGGCAGTCGACGTCGCCGCCCAAGTCGACGAGGCGTCGGCCCATGCGCGCCTGCGCCGGATCGCCGTCGCCGCGCACGAACGTGCGCAGCCGCGGCCGATCGACCTTGCCCAGCGCGGTCACGCGCAGGTTGACGATCATCGTCGCCTCGCCCGGCGAGGCGACGCCGTAGAGATCGCGATGCAGGCGGTGGAACTCCGCCTCGATCCGGTCGAAGACGTCGCGGCGATCGGCCGGCACCCGGATGCGCAGCGGATAGCTCTGGCCGACATAGCAGAGCTCGGCTTCCTCGATGATCTCGACGCGCGTCGGATCGACGTGCTCCTCGGCAAGCAAGCGACGGCCGGTGCCGGCCATCTCCCCGAGCACGGCCTCCAGCGTTGCGAGCGTGCATCTCTTCGTCGGCGTGAATTGCGTGTGCACGAAGTCGTGCTTGACGTCGGTCGCGGGCGCGTCGCCAATGTGATCGCGCGCAGCTGCGGGGGCGAATTCCCGTTGGCGCCGGCGGCGACGAGACGACGAGCAGGGAAGCGGGTATGAGCGAGCGGACGATGCTGAGCCTGGACGCGATCGAGGATCTGAGCCGGCGCGTGCTCGTCGCGAGCGGCACGACCGCGGCGAACGCGGCACCGGTCGGGCTGTCCATCCGTCGCGCCGAGGCCGACGGCGTGCACTCGCACGGTCTGTTCCGGCTGCCGACCTATGCCGAGCACGTGCGCGTCGGCAAGGTCGACGGCAAGGCGATGCCGCGGCTCGAGACGGTCGGGCCGGCCGGCACGCGCGCCGACGCGGCGACGGGCTTCGCACATCCCGCGATCACGCTCGGCCTGGGCGCGCTGGTGCCGCAGGCGCGGGTGCAGGGCATCGCGGCGCTTGCCGTCATCAACTCCTACAATTGCGGCGTCGTCGGCCATCACGTCGAGGACATCGCGCTCGCCGGTCTGGTCGGTCTCGCCTTCGTCAACGCGCCGAAGTCGATGGCGCCGTGGGGCGGCAAGGTGCCGGTGTTCGGCACGAATCCGATGGCCTTCGCCTTTCCGCGCGCGACCGGCGTGCCGCTGGTGATCGACCAGTCCTCGAGCCGCATCGCGCGCAGCGAGATCCAGATGCACGAGCGCGAAGGCAAGCCGATCCCGCTCGGCTGGGCGATCGATCGCGACGGCAAGCCGACCACCGACGCCAAGGCCGCGATGGCCGGCTCGGTCCTGCCCTTAGGCGAGTACAAGGGTTACGGCATCGCGCTGATGGTCGATCTGCTCGCCGGCGCGCTTACCGGCGCCAAGCTCAGCCACGAGGCGGACTCGTTCCTGAGTGCGGCCGACGGTCCGCCGCGCACGGGCCAGTTCTTCATCGCGATCGACCCGGCGCGTTTCGGCGGCGCCGAGACGGTGGCGCGCGCCGAGACGATGTTCGCCAAGGTCCTCGCCCAGCCGGGTGTGCATCTGCCGGGCGACCGTCGTAAGGCCAAGCGCGCGGAACACACGCAGCGAGGCGTCGCCGTGCCGGCGGCGCTCGTCGCGCAACTCGAGACGCTGGCGAAGACATGACCAGGAGCGCCTACCGCATCGGTGTCGATATCGGCGGCACCTTCACCGACGTCGTCGCGGTCGACCAGGCGACAGGGCGGTGCGCGTCACGAAGGTGTCGACCGTGCCGGCCGATCCGTCCGAAGGCTTCATGGACGGATCGCAGCAGGCCTTCGGCGCTTCGGCATCGCGCCCGACGCGGTCGAGTTCACGGTCCATGGCACGACCGTCGCGACCAACACGATCATCCTGGGCAAGGGCGCGCGCGCCGGCCTGATCACCAGCGCGGGCTTCAGCGACGTTCTGGAGATCGCCTATCAGACGCGCCCCGTGCTCTACGAGATCGACTACGAGAAGCCCGCCCCGCTGATCCCGCGCCAGCTGTCGATCGGCGTGGGCGAGCGCATCGGCCCCGACGGCGAGGTGATCGTGCCGCTCGATGAGCGCGGTGTCGTCGACGCGGCGCGGCGGCTGCGCGATGCCGCCGTCGAGGCGATCGCGATCGCCTTCCTGCACGCCTATCGCGATCCGACGCATGAGCACCGCGCCGACGCGCTCATCCGCGAGGCCCTGCCGGGCCTGCCGGTGATCCTGTCGTCGGATGTCTGCCCCGAGTATCGCGAGTATCCGCGGACCAGCACGACGGTCGTGAACGCCGTGCTCGTGCCGCGGATCGGTCCCTACATCGCGCGGCTCGAACAGCGGCTCGCCGCCGCGGGCCTGCGCTGTGGGCTGCATCTGATGACCTCGAGCGGCGGCATCATGGCCTCGGGGATCGCGCACCAGTTCCGGGTCCATCTCGTGGAGTCCGGGCCGGCGGCCGGTGTGATCGGTGCGGCCTTCGTCGCGGAAATGACGTCGTGGCCCGCGGCGTTCCGCAAGGCGATCTCGCTCGACATCGGCGGCACGACGGCCAAGGCGGCGCTGATCGACGACGGCAAGCCGGCGCTCGCCGACGAGTTCGAGGTCGGGGCCGCCGCTGTGCCGACGATGACGGCGAGCCGCGGCCAGGGCTATCCGGTCAAGACGCCTGTGATCAGCCTGCTCGAGATCGGTGCCGGCGGTGGCAGCATCGCGCATATCGATCCCGGCGGCGCGCTGACCGTCGGGCCGGAGAGTGCCGGCGCCGATCCCGGGCCTGCCTGCTACGGCAAGGGCGGCGACCGGCCGACGGTGACCGATGCCAATCTCGTGTTCGGGCGGCTCAACGCCGAGTATTTCCTCGGCGGCGCGCTGACGGTCGATCGCTCGCGGGTCGAGGCGGCACTGACGCGCGACGTCGGCAGGCCGTTCGGCCTCGATCTCCGCGCGGCGGCACGCGCGGTCATCGACATCGCCAACGCGAAGATGGTCGCGGCTCTGCAGTTCATCTCCATCCAACGCGGACTCGATCCGCGCGACTACACGCTCGTGCCTTCCGGCGGCGCCGGAGCGATGCATGCCGTCGCGATCGCGGCGGCGCTGGGCGTCAAGACGGTGCTCGTGCCGCCGACGCCGGGACTCAATTCGGCGCTCGGACTGCTCGCGGAACGTGTCCGCCTGGCCCGTGAGGACCTCGACGAGCCGCTCGCGATCGCGGCGCCGCAGCGCCCGCTCGATGTCGCGATGCAGGCGCTCGAGCATCGCGAGCTGCGCGCCGTAATGGCTCGGGTCGCGCACCTCCATCGTGTAGATCAGGTAGGAAAGCAGCCGCGTGTGGTTGAGCACGCGGCGATGGAAATCGACGAGGCGGTGGTTGCGCGAGCTCCGCGCGATGCGCATGCGGAAGGAGACGTTCCAGAAGCTCGCATCGAGAAACCGTCGCGCCCGCAGCATCGTCCGCTGCTTCGCCTGCATGTCGACGACCTCGGCGAGGAGGCCGGCATCGTCGAAGTCGCAGTGGAAAGCCGACAGCCGCTCGGCGATGCGATTCGCCTCCGTGAGCTGGTTGATCTCGTCGACGTCGAGCGGGTGCACGAAGACGCCATGATTGGCCTCGATCCGGATCAGCCCTTCGGCTGCCAGGCGATTGAGCGCCTCGCGGACCGGCGTTCGGCTGAGCTTGAGCTGCTGCGCCAGGTCCTTGGTGTTGATCGCCTTGGCGGGCGGCAACGACAGGTCGAGGATGCGGTCGCGGATCACGCCGGTGGCGGCATCGACGAGCGACTGGTCGGCTGGGCGAGACGGCATCGCGATCCGGAACGTCGGCGCCTGTTCGAAAACGCCGGTTGCAGCTTGTATCCACCAATTGCACACTGACGATACAGAACGCCGATCGATCTGGGGAGTAGGCATGCGGGGTGCCTATCGGGGAGGCTTGGGGTTCGACAGCGCATCGCCGGGCGGAGCTCGCTCCGGGATCGGCGCATGCACGCTTCCTTCGGCTCGTCCGCCCGGTTCGTCGGGATCCGCCAATTCTTGCGAGAGGAGGAACCTGCGATGAAACGTGCGATCTACGCGGCATTCGCTGCCGCCCTGGCGCTCATGAGCGCGCCCGAGGCGTCGGCCCAGATGAAGCTCAAGGCCGGGCACATCCTGCCCGGAACATCGGACCAGGGCATGGCCTCGGAGTTCTTCGCCCAGCGCGTCAAGACGCTCAGCAACGGCGCCATCGAGGTCCAGGTCTTCCACGCAGGCGAGCTCGGCAAGTCGATGCCGGCGCAGCTCGAGAACGTGGTCTCCGGCGCGCAGGACTTCCTGATCGACACCTTCGACTACTTCAAGGCCTGGGATCCGCGCTTCGGCGTCGTCAACACGCCGTTCGTGTTCCGCGACCGCGCGCATTTCCAGAAATTCCTCAAGAGCCCGCTCTTCGCCGAGATGGTCGGGGCCCTCGAGAAGCGCGGCGTCGTGTTCCTGGGTAAGACCGACTACAACTGGCTGCGCGCCAGCGACCGCGGCGTGCTATCCAAGCGCCCGGTCTTCGTGCCAGACGATCTCAAGGGCATGAAGATGCGCATGTTCCAGGCCGAGGCGCCGATCAAGGCCTGGGCGGCACTCGGCGCCAACGTGCAGGTGATCCCGTGGCCAGACACCTACACGGCGCTCGTGACCGGCACGGTCGAGAGCCTGACCGGTGTGGTCAGCGCGTCGTACCTGACCAAGCAGACCGAGGTCGTGCGCTACTTCACCAACGTGCAGGAGTATTTCCAGATCGTGGCGCCGATCATGAGCGAGCGGACCTGGAAGCGCCTGACGCCGGCGCAGCAGGAGCTCATGAACAAGGCGGCGATCGAGGCAGGCGAGAAGTATCTCGAGATCAGCCGCGAGGAGCGCGACACCACGGAGTACAAGGCGCGGCTCGAGCACGGCGTCACGCTGATCACGCCGCCGATCAAGCCGTGGCAGGATGCCGCCAAGGCGCTGCACGCCAAGTTCGAAGCCGAAGGCGTGCTGCCCAAGGGCCTGATCGCCGCTGTGCAAGCGATCCAGTGACCGCCGACGCGGCCGCGCGCGCACCGGCTTTCGCCGCGCTGCGGCGGGGGCTGGCCGTGCTCGGCCGCGTCGAATTGCTGCTCGCCGTCGCCGCCTTCGCCTTCGTCGCCGGCCTCACCATCTGGCAGGTCGTGCTGCGCTACGGCTTCGGCGGCGCGATCTGGTGGGCGCAGGAAGTGGCGCAGCTGGCGATGCTGGTCTCCTACTTCTTCGGTATCGCCTACGTGTACAAGGCGAACCAGGAGATCGTGATCCACTTCGTCGTGCAGCGCCTGGCGCCGGCGCGCCAGCACGCGCTCTACATCGTGATCCAGCTGCTGGTCGCCGCGTTCTGTGCGATGGCGGCACTCCAGGGGCTGCTGCTCGCGCCGTCGCAGCTCAACTTCAAGACCTATATCCTCAACATCCCGAAATTCTACTCGACGCTGCCGCTGATCCTGGCGTCGATCTCAATGACCGTCACGGCGTTCACCTTCGCCGCGATCGCCTGGCGACGGCGCGACGAGGCCGACGCCTGGCCGATCGAGCGGCTCGAAGCCGAGCTCACCCTCCTGCGCGAGACGCACGGGGACCCATGATCACCGCGACCATGGTCGCCATCATGGTGGCGCTGATGATGGCGCGCGTGCCGGTGAGCATCGCCGTCGGCGTCGCCGCGCTCGTCGGCCTGCTGCTCAACGACAATCCGCTCGACGTGCTGCCGCGGATGATGGTCGACAGCGTCGACAGCTTCGCGCTGCTCGCCGTGCCCTTCTTCGTGCTCGCCGGCCAGCTGATGAACGCCGGCGGCATCACCGAGCGCATCTTCGCCTTCGCGCGCGACGCCTTCGGCTGGATGCGCGGCGGCCTCGCGCAGGTGAACATCGGCGGCAACGTGATCTTCGCCGGCATGTCGGGCGCCGCGCTCGCTGATCTTGCCGGGCTCGGCGTGGTCGTCGTGCGCGCGATGCGGCAGAACGGCTATCCCGTGCCGTTCTCGGTCGCCCTCACGCTGGCCGCCTGCGTCGTCGGCCCGATCATCCCGCCGAGCATCATCCTGGTCATCTACGGTCTCGCCACCGACACCTCGGTCGGCAAGCTGTTCCTCGCCGGCGTCGTGCCCGGCGTGCTGATCGGCATCTGCCTGATGATCTTCATCTGGCTGTGGGTCAGGCTGCGCCAGCCCGACTGGGGCAAGCCCGAGCCCTTCGTGCTGAGCCGCGCGGTCGTCTCGTTCCGCCGCGGCGCGCTCGCACTGTTCTCGCCGGTGCTGATCATCGGCTGCATCCTCGCCGGCGTGGCGACGCCCTCGGAGATCGGCGCGATCGCCGCCGGCTACGCGCTGCTCATCGGCCTCATCCATCGCGAGCTGACCTGGCCGCGGCTGCTCGCCTGCCTCAAGGAGTCCGTCGCGATGACGGCGGTGATCATGTACCTGATCGCCGTCTCCTCGGTGATGGGCTGGATCATCACGACCGAGCGCGTCGCGCACGATGCCGCCCAGCTGATGATCACCTACGTGCAGAGCCCGCTGGTCGGGCTCTTCCTCATCAACGTCTTCCTGCTGATCGTCGGCATGTTCCTGGAGACGGTGCCGGCCCTGCTGATCCTGTCGTCGATCCTGCTGCCGGTGATCAAGGTGCTGGGCATCGACCCGGTCCATTTCGGCGTGATCATCTGCTACAACCTGATCCTCGGGATCATCACGCCGCCGATGGGCATCGGCCTCTTCGTCGCCGCGCGCGTCGCCAACATCACGCCCGAGGCCGTGCTCAAGGCGAGCTGGCCCTTCTTCATCCCTCTCCTCGTCGCCCTCGCCATCATCTCCGCCGTGCCTGCGCTGTCGCTGTGGCTGCCGATGACGGTCTATCGCTGGTTTGGCCTCAGCTGACGGCCCCTGCGGACGGCCCCTGCGGCTGGCGTCAGGCACGCGCGTGCGCTTAAGCTGCCGCGCCATTGAACGTCAGGCAGACTCGCAAAGCGCCGATCGGCGCCTCGTGATGACGCCGAGGATCCCTCGAGCCCGCCGACGAGGTGATCGAGTGAAGCGTCGCCGCCTTGCCTTGCTGTTGAGCAGTCTCGTGCTGCCGGAATCGCGCATCGTCGCGCAGACCCGGCCCGCGGTGCCGCGTGTGGCCGTGCTCGACTGGGAAGTACACAGCGACGGACGCATGGCACCATTCCGACAAGCCCTGCGCGAGCTCGGCTTCGTCGAGGGCGAGAACATCCGCGTCGACTACGTTCATTCGGATGGGCAGAGTGATCGCGCCGCGGCGTTCATGGCGCAGATCCTGCGCGGACCGGTCGACGTCATCGTCGCGTTCGCGACGCCAGCCGCCCAGATAGCCAAGCAGGCGACCTCGACGATCCCGATCGTCAGCAGTTCCGCCGATCCCGTCGGTTCCGGCCTGGTGACGAATCTCGCGCGGCCGGGCGGGAACATCACCGGCATCTCGAACATGATGCCGGATCTCGAATCGAAGCGAATCGAGGTGTTGCGCGAGCTTCTGCCGGGCCTGCGACGCATCGCCTTTCTCGGATCGATGCGTGATCCGGCGACGCAAGCCTTCGTTCGCGAGGCGCGCGAAGCAGCCGATCGCGCCGGCATGGAGCTGACTCCCGTGCTGATCGGCGGCCCCGAAGAAATCGATGGCGTGCTGGCCGCGATGGCTCGCGATCGGATCGAGGCCGTGATCGTGCAGCCCCTCTTCGCACTCAGCGCCAGAGCTGCGGAACGGCTCGCCGAGATGGCCGCCCGCCACCGCATTCCTGCCGTCACCAACTTCGCGCATTTTCCGCAGTCTGGCGGCCTGATCTCCTTCGGTCCACGGCAGGCTCTCGGCCAGCGCGCCGCGGCACGCTACGTCGATCGGATCCTCAAGGGCGCGAAGCCCGGCGACCTGCCGATCGAGCAGCCCACGCAGTTCGAGCTCGTCGTCAACCTCAAGACCGCGGCGAGCCTCGGCCTCGCAGTCCCGCAATCGCTGCTGCTGCGCGCCGACGAGGTGATCGAGTAGGACTGCGCGAATTCATCGACCGCCAGGTTCTCCTCCCCTCCTTCCCGCAAAGCGGGGAGGAGGGGCAGGGGTGGTGGGGTGGCGACGGTCGCGATGACCTTGCCGATCTTGCGCGAACGGCGCCGCACCACCCCGTCGGCAGCTTCGCTGCCGCCACCCCTCCTCGCTTCGCAAGGAGGGGATTCGGTGGCGGCGCGATCGAGGTCAGCCGACGGCGTAGCGCAAGAGTGCCTCGCGGTCGAGCTCGACTCCCCAGCCGGGGGCGTCGGGCGGGGTGACGCCGCCGTCGCGCACGGTCCACACGGGGCCGAGGATGAGATCGTCGGCAACCCAGTTGATCAACGTCTGCGCCGGGCGCTCCAGCGCTTCGTGCGCGAGGCCGAGATGGACCATCGCGGCCCAGGAGATGCCGAGCTCCCACATCGAGCGCAGCCAGAAGCGCCGCCCCATGCCGCGCACGCGCTCGATGAAGGCGACGGTGGGCTCGATGCCGCCGTGGAGATGGATGTCGGAGACGACGGAGTCGATCGCCGGATAGGGGATCAGCGCATCGAGATGCCAGCAATGCGTCGAGACCTCGACCGGAAACTCGCGGCGCAGGCGGTCCATGTCGGAGAGCTCGGCGGTCGGCTCCTCGATGTTGGCGAGGCGCGCGGCCTCGGCGCCGCGCAAGAAGCGCCGCGCCTGGTCGAGCGAGTAGCCCATGTTGACGTCGCAGGTGAGCGCGATCGCGGGGCCCACGGCTTCGCGGACCGCGAGCGCCACGTCGATATCGACCTCGAGCGGGTGGCGGCCGACCTTGAACTCGAACATCGAGGCCCCGGTCTCCACGATGCCGCGCCTGGCAATGTCCGCCATGATGCGCGGGATGTCCTTCGCGGCGTGACCCTCTGCCGGATCGACGGTGTAGGCATAGGCGACGAAGGGAGCGCGCGCACGCTTGGCGCCGCCGAGCAGCTTGTAGACCGGACGCTCCGTCTGCTTGCCGCGCAGGTCCCAGAGTGCGAGCTCGATGCCGGCATAGGCGTAGTGCTCCATGACCAGCTCGGGGAAGCCGTAGTCGATATGCGGCAGCAGGCAGGCATCCCGGATCGCGAACCCGTCCCAGGGATCCTTGCCGACGACATGCTTCGCGAACTTGTCGCGGATGATCGCCGCCGACCACTCGCCGCGCGTCTCGCCGATGCCGACGAGGCCGGTGTCGGTCTCAAGTTCGACGATCGTGCGCGAGACATGCGTGCGCAGCGCGCGCGACATCACGCCCGCGCGCAGGATGGGCACGCGCACGGGCGTGGCGGTGATCCTGGCAATGCGCATCGGCCTCCCTCCCCGGCAGTCCAGCCATCCGCGCATCGCAGCCGCTCGCCACGGAGGTCGATCGCGATCGACTTGGCGAGTATAACACAGATGCGGGCTGGATAGAACGCCCCTGTCGGGCGGGCTTCGGACAGCGGCGGGGAATGGTATGGCGATCCGGATCGCGGCCGATATCGGCGGGACCTTCACCGACATTGCGATCGTGCTCCAGGACGGCGCGCTCGCGACCTACAAGCTGCCGTCGTCGCCCGCGGATTTCGCCGCTGCCGCGCTGCACGGGATCGTCGCACTGGCCGGCCGGCTCGGCCTGGCCAGGGAGACGATCGAGGACGTCCTCCACGGCTGCACCGTCGCCACCAATGTGATCCTTGAGCAGCGCGGTGCGCGCACCGCGCTCGTGACCACGCTTGGTTTTCGCGACGTGCTCGAACTCCGGCGCGTGCGCGTCCCGCGCCTCTACGATCCGCTCTACGAGAAGCCGCCGCCGCTGGTCCCGCGCGAGCGCCGTCTCGAAGTGCGCGAGAGGATCGGCGCCCGCGGCGACGTCGTCGAGCCGCTCGACGAGGCGGCCGTCGAACAGGTGGCCCGCCGCTTGGCGGTCGAGGGCGTCGAGGCCGTCGCCGTGTGCTTCCTGAACTCCTTCGCCAATCCCGCGCATGAGCAGCGCGCAGGAGAGATCCTCCGCCGCATCCTGCCGCGGTGCTTCGTCACGCTGTCCGTCGACCTGCTGCCGCAGATCCGCGAGTACGAGCGCACGAGCTCGACGGTTATCAACGCCTATGTCGGCCCGCCGGTGAAGCGCTATCTCGAGGCGCTGCTGAGCGGCCTGTCGCGGCAGGGCCTGTGCGCGAAGCTGCTGATCATGCAGTCGAGCGGCGGCCTGATCAATGCGCAGGCCGTGGTCGACAAGCCGGCCCAGATCATCGAGTGCGGACCGGCGGCCGGGGTGATCGGGGCGGCCCGGCTCGCCGCCGACGCGGGATACCGCGACGTGATCTCCTTCGACATGGGCGGCACGACGGCCAAGGCCTCGCTGATCGAGGACGGCCGCGTGCTCAGTGCCGAGGAATACGAGGTCGGTGGCGGGATCACGCTCAGCAGCAAGCTGGTGAGGGATGCGGGCTACGTGCTCAAGCTGCCGGCGATCGACATCGCCGAAGTCGGCGCCGGCGGCGGCAGCATCGTGTGGCTCGACAAGGCCGGAGCGATCAAGGTCGGCCCGCGCAGCGCCGGGGCCGTGCCCGGCCCTGCATGCTACGACGGCGGAAACGAGCAGCCGACCGTCACCGATGCCAATGTCGTGCTCGGGTTCCTCAACGGTACGGCGCTGGCCGGCGGCAGCGTGCCGATCAGCGCCGCAAGGGCGCGACAGGCGATCGAGGCGCATGTCGCGGGACCGCTGCGCCGTGACGTGCTGGAGACCGCCTTCGGCATCCACAATGTCGCCAACACCGCGATGATGCGCGCGGTGAAGTCGGTCACGACCTATCGTGGTCGCGATCCACGGGACTTCGCGCTGTTCGCCTTCGGCGGCAACGGCGGCGTCCACGGCGTCGAGCTGGCGCGGGCCCTGCGCATGCGCCGCGTCGTGGTTCCGCCGGCGGCCGGCGTATTCAGCGCCATCGGCCTGCTTTTCGCGCCGGTCGAGCTCGCCCTCACGCAGGCCTTCCTGCACCGCACGGACAATGCCTCTCCAGCCGGCATCGCCGCTGTCTATGAGCGGCTCGAGCGCCAGGTCGAGCGCCAGCTCGGTGCGAGCGAGGGCCGGGTCGCGTTCCGGCGCTTCGCCTGGCTGCGCTATGCCGGGCAGGCCTACGAGCTCTCGGTCGGTGCCCCGCCAGGCCCGCCGGACGAGGCGTGGCTGCGCGAGCTCGAGCAGGGCTTCACCGCCGAGCACGAGCGGACCTACGGGCGTCGCCACAGCGGCGGCCGTGCCATCGAGATCGTGACGCTCAGGATCGTCGGCGCGGTGGCGACGGCGCGGCCGGCCGGGATCGCGCGCCAGGTCAACGCCAGCCGGCCGAGTGCCCGCAAACGCAGCGCCTATTTCGGCCCCCGGTTCGGCAGCGTCCCGACCGCCGTCATCGGCCGCACCGAACTCAGCCAGGCGCCACGCAGCGGACCGCTGATCATCGAGGAATACGAGGGCACCATCGTCGTGCCGCCGGACTGCCGCGTCTGGCTCGATGCCAACGGCAACGTTGTCATCGACGTCGCCTCCTCGCCCGAGGGCCTGTTGTGAGCGATCTCGACCCGTTCCTGCTCGAGGTGTTCCGGCACAGCCTGGACACCATCGCCGACCAGATGGCCGTGACCCTGATGCATGCCGCGTATTCGGGCATCGTGCGCGACTCGATGGACTTCTCGACGGCGGTCTGCGATCGGGCAGGCCGCACCCTCGCCCAGGGGCTGACGGTGCCGCTGCATCTCGGCGGCTTCCATGATGCGATGACCCGGCTGATCGCCGAGCAGCGCGCGGCCATGGCGCCGGGCGACGTCTACATCTTCAACGATCCCTATGCGGCCGGCGGCCAGCACCTGCCAGACATCTACATCATCCAGCCCGTGTTCACCGCCGAGCGGCTGATCGCCTTTGCCACCACCATCGCCCATCATGCCGATGTCGGCGGCATCGTGCCGGGCTCGAATGCGCTCGGTGCTCGGGAGATCTTCCAGGAAGGCCTGCGCCTGCCCATCCTCAAGTTCCTCGATCGCGGCCGGCCGGTGCAGCCGGTATGGGACATCATCGCCCTCAATGTCCGTTTGCCGGAGCTGGTACTCGGCGATCTCGAGGCGCAGGTCGCCGCAGCCGCCACCGGCGGCGAGGAGCTCAAAGAACTCTGGCGCCGGCTCGGCGCCGACCGGGCCGATTCCTGCGTCGAGCATCTCCACGACTATGCCGAGCGCCTCGCCCGGGCGGAGCTCGCCGACATGCCCGACGGCACCTACCGTTTCAGCGATCACATCGAGGAGCTTGGTGACGATCGCGGCCCCGTGCGCCTCGAGCTGGCGCTGACGATTGCCGGCGAGCAGGCGGTCGTCGACTGGACCGGCTCCTCCGCGCAGGTTGCGGGCGGCATCAACTCGGTGCTGCCCTTCACCCGCGCCTGCTCCTACACCGCGCTGCGCTCGGTGATGGCCGCCGAGATTCCCAACTGCCACGGCTTTACGCGGCCGATCACCACGATCGCGCCGCCAGGTACGGTCATGAACCCGCTGCCTCCGGGGGCCTGCGGTGCACGCGGCGTCACCGGCTATCGCATGATCGATTGTCTCATGGGTGCGCTCGCGCAGGCGGTGCCGGACCGCGTCACCGCCGACGGCAACGGCGGCTCGACCTTGCCGACCATCGCCGGCAGCGAGGGCGCCAGGCCGTTCATCTTCTGCGAGACCTTCATGGGGACCTGGGGTGCCACATCGGCGCATGACGGCCAGGAGGGCGTGCCCCATCTCGGCGCCAACCAGGCCAATGTCTCGGTCGAGATGATCGAGGCCGGCTATCCGCTGCGCATCGAGCGCTACGCGCTGGTGCCCGACAGCGGCGGCGCCGGGCGCCATGCCGGCGGCATGGCGCTGCGGCGCGACTATCGTCTGCTTGCCGACGCGGCGATGCTCCAGGTGCGCTCGGACAAGCGGAGCTTCCCGCCGCACGGCCTGTTCGGCGGCGGTGCCGGTGCGCCGTCACTCAACGTGATCAACCCCGACGACGACAATCGCGTGCTGCCGGCGATGGTCGTCGACCCGGTCGTGCTCCGGCGCAACGACCTCTACGTGCACGTCACCGCCGGCGGCGGTGGCTATGGCGATCCTCTGCAGCGGCCGCCCGAGGCGGTGCTGCGCGATGTCGTCCAGGGACGGGTGTCGCGACAGCGCGCGCGCGAGGCCTACGGCATCGTCATCGCCGACATGCAGCCACCGGCGATCGATGCGGATGCGACGACGCGGCAGCGGGCCGCGCTGCACGCGCGGCGCGACGGCACCCGTTCCGGCTGAGATCCCTGTTTCCCCGATCCAAGGGAGTCGCGGGGAGGTTATCGGCCTCGGCGAGTGCGCGTGCCGCCGCGGCCCCGGCCGACATCGATCCCGAGCGCCCGGATGAACCGGGCAAAATGATCGCACGCCGCTTGCGGCGCCTTCCGGTGCCGACGCAGCCGCGCGCGCAACGCCGCGGTCGCCTTGGCGTCGATCACGAGTTCACGGCCGCGCAGCACCACGCCGTACTGCTCGCGCGCGAAGGTCGACGTGATCTTCTCGTCGAGCGCGTCCTCGCGCACGCGCTGCGGATCGCGCTCGAGCGGGTCGCCGTTGCCGCCGGCGCTCGGCAGCACGTGCAGGAACACGTCGCCGCGCTTCATGTCGTAGGGCTCGAGCGGCAGCACCGGCAGGATGCGCTGCCCGTCGCGGCCGGGATTGAGGACGTTCCAGGACGGCGTGCCCTGCTTGCCGCCGTTGAGCCCGTAGGGTGGAAAGCGGCGGCGATCCGTGCGGAAGGTCAGCATGCCCTCGGCCGCGGTCAGCCGGTATTCGCGAGCGAGCGCCAGGCCGCCGCGATAGCGGCCCGGCCCGCCGGAGTCGGGGATGAAACCGTAGCGCAGGATCTGCAGCGGGTTCTCCGATTCGAGGATCTCGATCGGCTGGCTGGTCTGGTTGGCCGCCAGGTTGGAGGCACCGTCAATGCCGTCGCGATCGACCCGGCCGCCCCAGGCGCCCATCATCGTTTCGGCGAACACGTAGGCTTGGCCCTTGTCCATACCGCCGACACCGAAATTCATCGCCCCGCCCTCGCCGCAGGCCGGCAGGCGGTCGGGCACCGCCTTGGCGAGCGCCCCGAGCACCGTGTCGAGGGCACGGAAACCGGTGATGCCGCGCGCATTGGCGGCGGCCGGCAGCTTGGGATTGACAATCGATCCCTTGGGCGCGATCAGCGTGATCGGGCGCATGTAGCCCTCGGCATTCGGGATGCTGCCCTCGACCAGGCAGCGGAAGCCGATATAGGTCGCCGAATAGATGAACGGCCCGGGTGCATTGATCGCGGCCTTGACCTGCGGCGAGGTTCCGGTCCAGTCGGCGACGGCCTCCTCGCCCTTGATGGTGATCTTCAGCGCGAAGCGGATCGGCGTGGGGTTCTCGCCGATGCCGTCGATATGGTCGGTGAAGACGTAGTCCCCGTCCGGGATCTTGGCGATCGTCTCGCGCATCGCCTTCTCGGCGAAATGCTGCATCAGGTCGAGATAGCGCTGGAACGTCGCCGGGTCGTAGCGCCGCATGAGCTCGAGGAATCCCTGCTCGCCGCGATGGCAGGCCGAGATCTGCGCACGCAGGTCACCGAGGACCTTGTGCGGCACCCGGACATTGGTCTCGAGCATCGCGATCAGCGTGTCGTTCAGGACGCCGCCGTCATAAAGCTTCAGCAGCGGGATCCGGATGCCCTCCTGGTAGATGTCGACCGCGTGCGTCGCGATCGCACCGGGCGCGATGCCGCCGACATCGGTGTGATGGACCAGCGCCGTCGCATAGCCCGCCAGACGGCCGTCGTCGAAGATCGGCTTGATCAGATAGAAGTCCGGCAGATGCATGCCGCCGCTGCCATAGGGGTCGTTGAACAGGTAGAGGTCGCCAGGCTTCATCCGGCCGCCGTGGCGCCCGATCAGGTTTCGCATCGCGATCGGGAACGATCCGAGATGCAGCGCCGTCATCAGGCCCTGGGCGACCATGCGGCCGTCGCGATCGAAGACGGCGGTCGAGTAGTCGAGCGAGTCGCGCACGATCGGCGAATAGGCGCTGCGCATCAGCACCAACGCCATCTGGTCGGCGACCGAGTCGAGGCCGCTCTTGATGACCTCGAACGTGATCGGATCGAAATCGCCGCGCATTTCAGGCCTTTCGCGACAGCAGGATGTTGCTCTGGTCGTCGAGCCGTGCCGACCAGCCCGGCGGCACGACGGTCGTGGCATCGTATTCCTCGATGATCATCGGGCCGGCGCGCGGATGCCAAGACAGCGCGCCGCGATCGACGATCGGCGTCGTCACGGTGGCGTGCGCCGCGCCGAAATAGGCCGGCCGCTCGCGCGGTGGCTGATCGCGCCCCCAGAGCACGACCTTCAGCGGCAGCTCGTCGAGCCGCTCGACCGCGGACACCCGCAGGCTCACCAGATCGACCGGCTCGTCCTGGGCGCGATGGCCGTATGTCCGCTCGTGCTCACGCCCGAAGGCGTCGGCGAGCTGCTGCGGCGACGGGGCCGGGCCGCCCTCGAGCTCGACCGTGAGCTCATAGGCCTGGCCCGCGTAGCGCAAGTCGGCCGAGCGGCGCAGTTCGATGCGGTCGGCGCGGCAGCCGTCGGCGGCGAGCGCAAGCCGTGCCTTGGTCTCGAGCGCCGCCATCACGGTCTCGATCTCACCCGGCGCGACGCCGGTCGTGCGGCGGAAATGCGTCTGCGAGAACTCCTGCTTGCGTCCCGCCATCAGCAGGCCGAGGGCGCTGAACAGGCCGGGCATCGGCGGCACGACCACGCCGGTGATCCCGAGCGCATCGGCGATCTCGGCCGCCATGATCGGCCCGTTGCCGCCGAAGGCGCAGAGGTGGAAGTCGCGCCGATCACGGCCGCGAAACGTCGACACCGCCTTCACCGCGCGCGTCATCGACGCGGCGGAGACGATGAAGATCCCGCGCGCCGCCTCGATCGCGCTCATGTCCAGCGGACCGGCGATGTGTTCGGCGATGGCCTTGCGCGACCGGCCAGCGTCGATGCGCACCGCCCCGCCGACGAGGTATTCGGAATTGAGATAGCCGAGCACGACCAGCGCATCGGTCAGCGTCGGCACCTCGCCGCCGCGGCCATAGCACACCGGCCCGGGAACCGCCCCGGCGCTGCGCGGACCGACCGACAACAGCCCGGATCGGTCGACCCTGGCGAGGCTGCCGCCGCCGGCACCGATCTCCGAGACGTCGATCACGGGCAGCTTGAGGGCGTGGCCGCGGTCCTTGACCATCTGACTCGAGAGATTGATGCCGGCGCCGACCTCGTACTCCGACGTCCGGGTGACGCGACCCTTCTCGATCATCGACGCCTTTGCGGTCGTGCCGCCCATGTCGATGGTGATCACATTCGTGTAGCCCGTGCGCCGCGCCAGCATTGCGCCGCCGATCACCCCGGCGGCAGGCCCCGATTCGATGATATAGGCCGGCTTGTCGAGGACCGCCTCGGCACCGAGGATGCCACCACTCGATTGCATCACCAGCAACGGCGATCCGATGCCGAGCGCCGCGAGCCGGCGGGCGAGCGCACCGACATAGGCGCGCACCACCGGTCCGACATCGGCGTTGATCGCGGTGGTGCTGGTGCGCTCGTACTCGCGGATCTCCGGCAGGACGTCGGAGGATACGCAGATGAACACGCCGCGCCCCAGGTGCTTGCGCGCGAGCGCGACCAGCCGGCGCTCGTGCTCGGAATTGGCATAGGCGTGGAGCAGGCAGATGGCGAGCGCCGTTGCGCCCGAGTCCTTGACGCGCCGGATCGCGGCCTCTGCCGTGCGCAAGTCGAGCGGGACCTGCACCTCGCCCCGCGGCCCCATGCGCTAGCGAACCTCGAAGCGCCGGCGCCGCGGCACCAGCGGCTTCACCCGCTCGTAAGCGAGGTTGTAGAGCTCGGGCAGGCGGATGCGGCAGAGCTCCAACACGTCGCGGAATCCCGCCGTCGTGATCAGGGCGGTCGTGGCGCCGTGACCCTCGAGGATCGCGTTGGTCGCCACCGTCATTCCGTGGACGACGGCGGCCACATCGCGCGACGCAATGCCGTTCTCCTCGAACAGGGCGGCGAACCCGTGCTGGATCGCAAGGCTGTAGTCCTCCGGCGTGGATGGCACCTTCTTGCGCGCGATCGTGCCGTCGGCAGCGACGGCGATGATGTCGGTGAAGGTGCCGCCGATGTCGACGCCGATCCTAATGCCGCTTGGCATGCTCACGAGATCTCCTGCTGGCGTCCCGAGGCGCGGCTCGGGACGAAGGGGTTGGCCAGCAGGTCGCAGAGACCGGCCAGGCTGTAGGCCGCCATCAGCGATCCGCAGACGGGGATCGACAGGTACCAGTAGACCTTGTTCGCCTGCAGGAACGGCGTCAGCTCGAAGATCCCGGTCGCGAAGTCCCAGCCGTAGTAGAGCATCATCGCGGCAAATGTCAGCATGCACAGCTCGATCAGGACGTTGAGCGCCCATGACAGGGCCGGCGGCAGGAGATGCAGGACGAAATCGACGCGCAGCAGCGCTCGTTCACGCCAGAGCAGCGTCGCGCCGAGATACGTTCCCCAGGCGAACAGGATCTCGATCAGCTCGTGGTAGCCTGACAGATTGAGCGTGATGACCATCCGTCCGGCGACGCCGAAGGCCAGCAGAACGAGGCAGCCGACGACGCAGCCGATCAGGCCCCAGCGCAGCAGCCGGGCGACCCAGGCGTCGAGGAGCAGCAGCCCCCGGCGCATCGCAGCTCAGGCGAAGCCGAACAGCCGCGGCAGGAACATGGTGAACTCCGGCACATAGGTGACGAAGCCCAGCACGGCCACCAGGGCAAGGAGATAGGGCCACATCTCGACCACGAGCTCGGACATCGGCACCTTGCTGATGTCGGCGACGACGTAGAGGCACAGGCCGACCGGGGGCGTCAGCAGCCCGATCATGAGATTGAGCGTCATCACGATGCCGAAGTGCACCGGATCGACGCCGATCTTCGCCATCAGCGGAACGAAGATCGGGAACACCATGATCATGATCGCGATTCCCTCGATGAACATGCCGAGGATGAACAGCACGATATTGACCAGGAGCAGGACCATCCACGGGCGCTGCGAGAGCGACAGCACGGCGTCGATGACGAGGTTCGGGATCTGCTGCTGTACCAGCACCCAGCCGAAGGCGCCGGCGGCGGCGATGATGAACATGACCTGCGCCGTCTGCCGTCCGGTCACCATCAGGATCTCGCCGAGATCCTCGACGCGCAGCTCGCGGTAGTAGAATATGCCGAGCAGCAGCGCATAGATGGCCGCCACAACCGAAGCCTCGGTCGGCGTGAATACCCCGGTGAGGATGCCGCCCATGATGATGCCTGGGGTCAGCAGGGCGGGGACGGCATCCACGGCGATGCGCACGGCGTCGCGCAGCGGCGGCCAACCTTCACTGCGCGGCAGGTCGAGACGGCGGGCGCGAAGTGCGATCGCCACGATCATGCCCACCCCCATCAGGATGCCGGGCAGGATGCCGCCGAGGAACAACGCACCCACCGAGACCTCAGCGAGGCTGCCGTAGATCACCAGCGGAATGCTCGGCGGAATGATCGGCCCGATCGTCGATGAGGCGCAGGTGATCGCCGCAGCGTAGCGCGCGCTGTAGCCGGCCTTCTTCATGGCTGCGATCTCGACGGTGCCGAGTCCCATGGCGTCGGCGACCGCCGACCCGGACATACCCGAGAACAGCATGCTGCCGACGACGTTGACATGGGCGAGGCCGCCGCGGACGCGACCGACGAAGAGGTGCGCAAAGTTGAAGATGCGATGGGTCATCCCGCCGGTGTTCATCAGGTTGCCGGCCAGGATGAAGAACGGGATCGCAAGCAGCGGGAAGGACGTCGTGGCCGAGTAGAGCCGCTGCGGGAACATGACCAGCAGGTCGAAGCCGCCCATGAACAGCATGATGATAGCGGCCGACAGCCCCATGGCGACGGCGATCGGCATGCCGACCATCATCAGGCCGACGAGCAGGGAGAAGACGGCGATGATGGTCATGCGTCGGGGCGGCGGCGAAGCCCCGTTGCGCTGCCGCGGGCCGGATGTCGCACCGGCCCGCGGCCCCTACCGCAATTCGGATGATGCAAGGCCAGCTCAGGGACCCCTGAGCTTGCGACCTTCTTCGAGGAACCGCTGCCACTGGTTCCAATCGTCATCCCCCACCACCTTGCGCAGCTCGGCGTTGGCTCGCCCCATCCCCGCTCGGAACTTGGCCTTGTCGGGCATCGTGATCGTGACGCCGGCCTTCTTGAGGTCGTCGATCAGGGACGTCTCCTGCTCCATGGTGATGCGGCGCGTCTCGGCAGCGGCCTTCCAGCCCTCCTCCGACATGATTTGCCGCTGCGTGGGGGTCAACCGGTCCCAGACCCGCATGTTCGCGGCGAACATCATCATCGTGTAGATGTGGTGGGTGATCGCGACGTGCTTCTGCACCTCGTGGAACTTGGCCGACCAGATCGTCGACACCGGATTCTCCTGGCCGTCGACCGTCTTGGTCGAGAGCGCCATGTAGAGCTCGGGGAACGCGATCGCGACCGCGGTCGCCCCCATCGCCTCGACCGTGTTCTTGTTCACCGCCACCGGCGGGACGCGAAGCTTCAGGCCCTTGAGATCATCCGGCACGTTGATCGGTCGCGCGCTGTTCGAGACCGAGCGGAATCCCCACTCGTAGTTGGAGATCAGCATCATGTTCACGGCCGCGAACTGCTTGCGCAGAAAGTCGAACGCTACCTTGTCCAACGTCGTATGCGCGTGGGCGTAATCGTCGAACTGGAATGGCGCCCCGATCAGCGCGATCGACTTCGCCTCGGGGAAGCGATCGAGATTGTCGGAGCCGACCAGGGTCAGGTCGATGACCCCGCGGCGGACCTGGTCGGTGGTCTCGAAGGAGTTGCCAAGCGCATTGTTAGGAAAGATCGTGATCACGACCTCGCCATTCGTGCGCGCCTTGATGGCCTCGACCATCTTCTCGGCCGCGATGTGATTGGGATGCGAGACCGGCGCCGAATGCGTCAGTCGGAGCTTGGTCTCCGCTCGGGTATCGGTCGGCAAGCCCGCGCCAACGAGCGCGATTGCAATCCCACAGGCGCCCAGCGCAAGCCTGCGGGCGAGATCTCTCATGCACGACATAGTCTGTCCTCCTTCGTGGTTGCGGTGTGGTGCGTCAAATCCTCCGGTCCAATGCAGATCCGTTCCGCTCGATCATCTCGTGTTTGCGCACACTGTCACAGGGTGGTCCGGCTGTATAGGGCGGGCGGCCGCTCGGCCCGCAATCGGGCGCGCAGTCTCGCGGTTTGCTCAAGGTCGAGTCGCGGCTTCGTGCCTGGAGCGATGACGACCCCGTAGGCCTCGGCCGCGTGCGCGATCGACACCTTCTCCTCGATCGCGTCCTCGAGCACATCAGCCGGATCGCGCTCGAGCGGATCGCCGTAGCCGCCGCCGCCGGCCATGATGTGGCGGTAGACGTCGCCGCGCTTGAGGCGCTCGACCTCGGTCATCAGCACGGGCAGCAGCTTGTTCTCGGCCTCCGGGTTGATGAGGTTGAACGAGGGTCCGCCGGTGCCACCGCCGAACAATCCGTGCGGCGGATAGCGCCGCTTGTCGGATCGGATGTTGAGGATCGCCTCGTCGTTGAGGATGCGGTACTCGCGCGTCAGCGACAGACCGCCGCGATAGCGGCCCGGGCCGGCGGTGTCGGGCACGAGACCGTAGCGCTCGATGCGGATCGGGTAGTCGGACTCGATCATCTCCACGGGCACGTTGGACTGGTTCGCCCCCATGTGCGGCACGCCGTTCTGGCCGTCATGGCCCGACGTGCCACCCCACGTCCCCATGAAGGTCTCGCAGAAGACGAAGGCCTTGCCGTTCTGGTAGCCGGCGATCGTCGGCAAGGTGGAACCGCCGCTCGTGTCCGCCGTGACGCGATGCGGCGCCGCCGGCGCCAGCGCCCCGATCAGGCAGTCGATCATGCGATAGCCGGTGATGCCGCGCGCCCCGCAGGGTGCCGGGAAGGTCGGGTTGACCAGCGAGCCGAGCGGGGCGCGGACCTCGATCGCGCGCGTGAAGCCGTGGCAGGTCGGCAGGTCGGCCTTGAGCACCGAGCGGAACGCGGTGTAGGCGCAGGCCTTGGTGAAGGGGAAGCTCGGGTTGATGCCGCCCTTCACCTGCGGCGAGGTGCCGGTCCAATCGACGATCGCGGAGCCGTCGCGGATCGTGACCGCGGCCTCGAGCACGATCGGCTCGGGGTTCTGTCCCAGGCCGTCGATGTGGTCGGTGAAGCGGTAGACGCCCTCGGGAATCTCGCGCAGCTCGGCTCGCGTGAGCCGCTCGGTGTAGTCGTGCAGATGCTCGCCGTAGCGCAGGATCGTGTCGGTGCCGTAGCGCTTGAACAGCTCCTTCATCTCGCGCTCGCCGCTCATGCAGGCCGCCATCTGCGCCTGCAGGTCGCCGAGCACCTTGTCGGGCGTGCGCACGTTGATCGCGATCACGTCCCACAGCGCCTCGTTGCGCTTGCCGGCGTCGACGAACTTGACGATCGGCAGGCGCAGGCCCTCCTGGTAGATCTCCTCCGCCCCGAGCGCGTTCGAGCCGGCGACGATGCCGCCGACGTCGGAGTGGTGCGCGATCGTCGTCGACCAGGCGACGACGCGATCGCCGTCGAAGATCGGCATGGCGATGTAGATGTCGGGCAGATGCTGGCCGGCCGCCTCGTAGGGATCGTTGCCGATGAACACGTCGCCGGCGTTGATGCGGCCGCGATACTGGTCGATCAGCTTCACCATCGCGTCGTAGAAACTGCCGAGCTGCATCGGTGTGCAGATGCCCTGGGCGAGCGGCTGGCCCTTGGCGTCGCAGATCGAGGTCGAGAAATCGAGCGAGTCGCGCACGATCCCAGAGTGCGCCGTGCGCATCAGCGTCAGCGACATGTCCTCCGCCACCGCGTCGAAGCTGTGGCGGATGACCTCGAGCTGGAACGGGTCGATGTCGTTGCTCATCGTCGTTTCCTTCCTCACGGCAGCGCGATGATGATGTTGCCGACCGCGTCGAGCCGCGCGGTGCAGTCCGGCGGCACGACCGACGTGCCCTCGTATTCCTCGATGATGAACGGCCCGCGGCGCGCCGTGCGGTCGAGCGCGGCGCGGCCGATCACCGGGGTCGAGACCGTCCCGTGCGCGCCGCCGAAATAGACCGGTCGGTTGCCGGCTGCCGTTGCCCCGGCCGCGACACTCGCCGTGACGGCGGGCCGGCGCTCGGTCAGCACCGTGCCGACCAGCCGCAGGTTCACGATCTCGACCGGGAAGGCGTCGTTGAACGAGTGGCCGTAGCGCGCGACGTGCTCGGCGGTGAACGCGGCGGCCAAGCGCTGGAACATCGTCGCGTCGGAAGTCTTCAGGACACCGGCGTCGAACGGCACGGTGAGCTCGAAGCCCTGGCCCTTGAATCGCGCATCGGCCTGCGGCTCGAAGCGGATCCGATCCTCGGCGACGCCGAGCAGCGGCAGGATGCGGCGCTTGAGCTGGTCGAAGGCGCGCGCCGCGTCCTCGATCCGCGCCTCGGTGGCGAGCTGCAGGAAGGCCGCGGTCTCGTTGACCTCGAGCTTGGCGAAGAGCAGGCCGACCGCGCTGAACACGCCCGCCGCCACCGGCACGATCACCTCGCGCACCTGCAGCGCGCGGGCGAGGTCGACGGCGTGCACGCCGCCATTGCCGCCGAAGGCGAACATCGCGAAGTCACGCGGGTCGCGGCCGCGATAGGTCGTCACCGCCTTCACCGCGCGCATCATGTTCGTGTTGGCGACCTGGTGGATGCCGTAGGCGGTCTCGAGCAGGCTGCGGCCGAGCGGCTTCGCCACCTTCTCTTCGATCGACTTGCGCGACAGCGCCGCGTCGATCGGCACGGTGTCGCCGGCGAGCGCCGTCGGGTTGAGATAGCCGAGCACGACATTGGCGTCGGTCACGGTCGGCTGCTCGTTGCCGGCGCCGTAGCAGACCGGGCCCGGAACGGCGCCGGCACTCCGCGGCCCAACCTTGAGCGCGCCCGCCTTGTCGATCCACACGAGGCTGCCGCCGCCGGCGCCGACCTCGGAGATGTCGATGACCGGCAGCTTCAGCGCGTAGCCGCCGCCGCCGGCGAGCGCGCTGCGCGAGGACATGCCGCCGCCGACCTCGTATTCGGCGGCCATGCTCAGGCGGCCGCTCTCGATCAGCGAGGCCTTGGCCGTCGTGCCGCCCATGTCGAGCGTGATGAGATTGGCATAGCCGCTCGCCCCCGCGATCTCGAGCGCCCCGATCACGCCGGCGGCCGGGCCGCACTCGACGATCTGCGCCGGCTTGTGCAGGACCGATTCCGCGTCGATCACGCCGCCGCTCGACTGCATGACCATCAGGCGGCCGCCGACGCCGGCCTTGTGCAGGTCGTCGATCATCGCGCGCATGTACTGCGACACGGGCGGGCCGACATACGCGTTGATGACGGTCGTGCTCGTCCGCTCGTACTCGCGTTTCTGCGGCAGGATGTCGATCGACAGCGACAGGAACTTGTCCGGCAGGGAGGCGCGGATCATCTCGCCGGCTTCGCGCTCATGCGCTGGATTGGCGTAGGAGTGCAGGAAGCAGACGGCGATCGCCTCGACGCCCTCCTCCCGGATCGCCGCGATCGCGGCCTCGATGTCGGCGCGGGCGACCGGGGTCAGGACCTGGCCGGTCGCATCGAGCCGCTCGGTCACCTCGAAACGCAGCCGCCGCGGCACCAGCGCCTTGGGCTTCTCGAACAGCGGATCGTAGAGCGCCGGTACGCGCACGCGCTGCAGCTCCAGGACGTCGCGGAATCCGCGCGTCGTGATCAGCGCGGTCCTTGCACCCTTGTGCTCGAGGATGGCGTTGGTTGCGACCGTGCAGCCGTGCAGCACCTGCTCGATGGCGCCGAGCGGCGAGCCGAGTTCCGTCAACAGGCCCGTCACGCCCGAGACGACCGCTTCGGCGAAATTCGGCGGCGTCGACGGCAGCTTGCGCGTCGCGACGCGACCGTCGTCGAGCACGACGGCGATGTCGGTGAAGGTGCCGCCGATATCGGCGGCGATGCGGGTGACGGCGCTCATGAGGCTTTCTTGGTCATGGGTTCAAAACCGGTCGACGCGGAACGGCGTCGGGTCGAAGGGCGGGCGGCGGCCGGCCACCATGTCGGTGATGGTGCGGCCGGTGATCGCGGCGGAGGTGAGGCCGAGATGGCCGTGACCGAAGCCGAACCACGCATTGGCGTAATGCGGCGACGGGCCGATGACGGGCATCGAGTCGGGCAGCGACGGGCGATGGCCCATCCAGCGCGTCTGCTTCGCCGTCATGAGTCCGGGGAATACGCGCCGGGCGTGGCCGAGCAGGGCTTCGTGCCGGCGCGGATTGGGCGGCGGGTCGATGCCGGCGAACTCGATCGTGCCGCCGAGCCGGATGCCCTTCGCCATCGGCGTGATCGAGAACCGGACGTCGCCAACGATCGCCGGCAGGTCGAGGGCAATGCCCGGCTCCTCGAGCATCACGTGGTAGCCGCGCTCGGTGTCGAGCGGCACCGACGAGCCGAGCTGGCGCGCCAGCGGACGCGACCAGATGCCGGCGGCGACGACGACGAGATCGCAGGGCACGTCGCCGGCCTCGGTGCGCACCGCCGTCACCTTGTCGCCCTGCGCCGAGAACCCCGTGGCATGCGTGCGGTAGAACACGCCGCCGCGCGCCGCGAAGCGGCGGGCGAGCGCGGAGACGAGGAGGTACGGATCGACCGTGTGGCTCGCCGTCGTGAACAGCACGCCCACACCGTAGTCGCGCGACAGCGCCGGCAGCACCGAACGCAGCGCGTTGTCGCCGAGGATCTCGAAGGGCACGCCGTTGCGGCGGCGCAGGTCGAGCTGATAGCCGGCATTCTCGTCGAGATAGGCGCGATCCGGATAGACGACCATGATGCCCTTGCGCTTGATCAGCGCCTCGGCCTCGGCGTCCTCGATGAGCACGCGATAGGCCGCATCGGCATGCGCGAGCTGACTGCCGAGTGCCGCCGAGATCCGCTCGACTTCCGCCGGCGCCGTCGCGCGCAGCAAACGGACCAACCAAGGCATGAGTGTCGGCAGATACCACCAGCGGATCGCGAGCGGCGCCGTCTGGTCGAGCAGCATGCGCGGCAGCTTCGGCAGGATCGAGCGCAGCGCGATCGGCTCGACGATGTGCGTGGCGATGAGGCCGGCATTTCCGTAGGACGCGCCCTTGAGGCCCGGCTCCTCGCGGTCGACGACCGTCACCGTCCAGCCCTCGCGCTGCAGGTACATCGCCGTCGCCACGCCGACGGCACCCGCCCCGATCACGACCGCTTTCGCCATTGCCCCGAACTCGCAGCTCCGGCGCCGACTATACGCACGATGGATATTCGATGGATACAGCGTCGGCGTATTGACCACCGATCGGCGGCGGCGATACTGGCAGCGGCGCGAGGGTGCGCGGGGGCCCGGATGGGAGCGGACGACTTCATGAGGATTCTCCGTTGGAAGGTGTGGTTCGATCCCGAAGGCCGTCGCGGCCTCCGATGACGCACACTCCGAGCTGCGGCCGGCATCAACGGAAATGCCGGGTCGGCATCGGTTCTATAGCTTCGGCGTATGGCGCGAGGGCGGATAGGGCGTTGGAGGGATCAGCCATACGCTCGACATACTTTTGGCCGCCCAACGCCGCACCTGCGGCGCCGAAAGCGCAACGCAGGCTGCAACCTGTGTGAGAAGTCTGGGTTAGCCGTCCAGGTAGCAGGCGGCAAGCTGATTGCTGCCGCACTTGGTCAGCCTAGGCTCTTCGGTCCGGCAACGGTCCATCACTTCTGGGCAGCGCGTGTGGAAGCGGCATCCCTTGGGCGGGTCGATTGGGCTCGGGATGTCACCCTCAAGCAGGCTGCGCGGTCGATCGCGCTGCGCCGGGTCGGCGATGGGGACGGCGGAGAGCAGCTTCCTGGTGTAGGGGTGCCGGGGATTGGCGAAGAGATCCTTGCGGTCGGCGATCTCCACCAGCTTGCCGAGATACATCACCGCGACTCGCGTGCAGAGGTACTTCACCACGCTGAGGTCATGCGCGATGAAGAGGTAGGTGAGGCCGAACTCGGCCCTGAGATCGGCGAGCAGGTTCAGGATCTGCGACTGCACCGAGACGTCGAGCGCGGAGACCGGCTCGTCCAGCACGATGAAGCGCGGGTTGACGGCGAGCGCCCGTGCAATGCCGATCCGCTGGCGCTGACCGCCGCTGAACTGGTGCGGATAGCCGTCGGCATGCGCTCCGGTGAGGCCGACGGTGCGCAGCAACTCTGCGACCCGGTCGTTCCGGGCTGCCTGGCTGCGGATGTCGGTGTGGACGAAGCCCTCGGCAATGATCTCGCGGACGGTCATGCGCGGATCGAAGGAGGAGAAAGGGTCCTGGAAGACGATCTGCATCTCGCCACGAAGGCGTCGCATCCGGTCGCGGTCGACCTCGAAGATTTCGTGTTCGCGGTAGCGGACCGTGCCGGAGGTCGGCAGCATCAGATTGAGGATCAGGCGCCCGAGTGTCGACTTACCGCTGCCGGTCTCGCCAACTAGACCGAGTGTCTCGCCGGCATGTATGTCGAAGCTGACGTCGTCGACGGCATGCACGACCTTACGCACCGTTCCCCATAGCGATTGCTCTGCGGCGAAGTGCTTGGTGAGGCCACGGACCTCGATCAGGGGGAGCGTAGCGGCCGTCATTTGGTCTTCCAGCAGGCCGCGCGGTGGCCCGGTGCGACCTCGTCCAGCGACGGCTCGCGCTCGCGGCATTGCGCGTCGGCGAGCGGGCAGCGCGGCGAGAAAAGGCAGCCGGACGGCGGCTTGAGCAGGTTCGGCACGGTTCCCGGGATCGTCAGCAGCCGCTCCTGCTCGCGTGCGATGTCGGGGATCGCTTGCATAAGCCCCTTCGTGTAAGGGTGGCGCGGCGAGCGGAAGATGTCGTGGACCGGCGCCCGTTCGACGATGCGCCCCGCATACATCACGGCAACCTGGTCTGCCATCTCGGCGACGACGCCGAGCGCGTGTGTAATCAGCAGTACTGCCATGCCGAGATCGGTGCGCAGCTCGCGGACGACATCGAGGATCTGGGCCTGGGTCGTGACGTCGAGCGCCGTCGTCGGCTCGTCCGCGATCAGCAGATCGGGCTTGCAGGCGAGCGCCATCGCGATCATCACGCGCTGGCGCATTCCGCCGCTCATCTCGTGCGGGAAGTTGCTCATGCGGCGCTCGGGCTCGGGGATCCGCACGCGCCGCAGCATGTCGACGGACAGGCGCCATGCTTCCTTGTCGCCGGTGTCGCGGTGCGCCTGCACGGTCTCCATGAGCTGGCGGCCGACCGTGAACACCGGATCGAGTGAGGTCATCGGCTCCTGGAAGACCATCGATATCCTGTCGCCTCGGATCTGCCGCATCTCTTCCGGGCTTTTGGCGAGGAGGTCGGAGTCGTCGAAGCGGACCTCGCCGCCGTCGATGCGCCCCGGCGGGTCGGGAACCAGGCGCATGATGGACAGGGCGGTCATCGACTTCCCGCAGCCCGACTCGCCGACCAGCGCCAGGGTTTCGCCGCGACGGAGGGTGAAAGACACACCGGCCACGGCTTTGAGCACGCCCTTACGGGTGTAGAGCGTGGTTCGGAGGTCGCGCACTTCGAGCAGCGGTGCCGTCTGGTCCTCCGGCATCGCATCTAGTCTCGCATGCGGGGATCGAGGACGTCCCGCAAGCCGTCCCCGAGAAGGTTGAAGCCGAGCACGAGCAGCGCGATGGCGATGCCCGGAAATGTCGCGAGCCACCAGGCGCGGTAGAGGACGGCGCGGCCCTCGTTCAGCATCGAGCCCCAGCTCGGCGTCGGCGGCTGCGCGCCGAGGCCGAGGAAGCTCAGCGAGGTCTCGATGATGACGGCGACCGCCATGGTGAAGGAGGCGATGACCAGAACCGGGCCGATGATGTTGGGGAGGATGTGGCGAAAGATGATCCAGAGATTGCCGCGACCCAGCGCCTGGGCGGCGACCACGAACTCTCGCGAGCGCAGCGCCAAGACCTCGCCGCGGACAATGCGTGCGAAGCCCGACCAGATCACCAGCCCGGTAGCGATCATCGCGCCGGTGAGGCCGGGTCCTATCACCGTCACGAACAGGAGAGCGACGAGGATCAGCGGGAAACCCCATACCAGATTGATAAGGTTCGAAAGCACGAGGTCGACGCGCCCCCCGTAGAAGCCCGAGATGCAGCCGATCAGGATGCCGATCGCCATCGAGACGCTGGTGACCATGAGGCCGACCTGCAGAGAGACGCGCGCCCCCCAGACGATACGGCTGTAGATGTCGCGGCCGAAAACGTCGGTTCCCAGAGGATGGCCCGGTGTCAGAGGCCGCTCGAGCGAGCGCATCAGGTCTTGCTCAGCAAACGGATGGAGCGCCAGGGTCGGGGCGAAAGCCGCGACGATACAGAGCGTCACGATGATGACTATGCCGATCATGGCCGAGCGATTGCGGACGAACCGGCCGAGAAAGTCCCGCCATGGTGAGTAGGCAGCCGGGGCATCCTCGGCTTCCGCCGATGGCGCACTCAAGGGGCGAGTCGTGTCGCTCACGCGGAGACCTATCGATGAGCCGAATATTTGATACGAGGATCGGCCAAGGTATAAAGCACATCGGCCAGAAGGTTGGCGAGCAGCACGGTCGCTCCCAGCAAGGTGAGCACGGCCTGGACGACGGGGAAGTCGCGGCCGATGATCGAATTGATCAGGAGCTGTCCCGTTCCCGGCCAGGCGAAGATGGTCTCGACAATGACCGAACCGCCGACGACGGCGCTAATGTGCAGTCCCATCAGCGAGATGATCGGTATCACCGCATTCTTGAGCGCGTGAACATAGACGACCTTGCGGCGTTCTAGGCCTTTGGCATGGAGAGCGCGGACATAGTCTTGACGTAGCACCTCGAGCACGGAGGACCTCGTCATCCTGGCAACGATAGCCGTGTACTGCAGGCCGAGCGTGATCGATGGCAGAACCAGATGCGCCCAGGTGCCGCTGCCGGTCGCCGGCAGCCAGCGCAGCCCGACCGCGAAGGTCAGGATCAGGAGCAGGCCGAGCCAGAAATTGGGAACCGAGATCCCGATCAGGGCGATCGTCATAGCGCCCTGGTCGATCAGCGTGTTTTGCCGGATCGCCGCCAGCACGCCCATCGGGATCGCCAGCAAATAGGCGAAGGTGAGCGCCACGCTGCCGAGGAGCAGCGTGTTCGGCAGCGTGTCTGCAATGAGCGCGGTGACTTCCTTTCCCGACTTGAACGAGCGGCCGAGATCGCCCTGGAGCGCATTCAAGAGATAGATTCCATATTGAGCGATGATCGGCTTATCAAGACCGAGCTTCTGGCGCGCCAGCTCGCGCTGCTCGGCAGTGGCATAGGGACCGACGACAAGCTCGGCCGGATCGACCGGGATCATCCGCATGGCGACGAAGACCAGCGCTGAGATGACGAGCATCATCGGCAGCAGGAACAGCGAGCGGTGGATGAGATACCGGGTCATTCGCCGATGAAGGCTCAGGGCCGCCCTCCTCCGCCGCGCCGGGCAGCGGCGGAGGGCGGCCTCGCCTAGCGCCTATCGAGTCAACCAGACGTCGTGCATGCGCGGGTAGAGCGTGTACGGGTTGGGCGTATAGCCCTGCACCTTCTTACTGATGACATAGGTGTCGAGCGGGTGATAGACGGGGATGACGGTGGCAAGGTCGCCGTGCAGGATCTTCTGCAGATCAAGCGTCGCTCCGTTCCGTGCCTCCATCGTCCCGGCGCGACGCATCCTCTCGATGACGGCGTCGACCTGGGGATCGCGGGTCCGGCTGCGGTTGGTCGAAGGGATGTTCCCGGAGTGCATCCACCAGTCCAGGATCGTGTCCGGCCCGTCCCAGAGATAGAAGCCGGTCAGGATGCCGAAATTGCCGCTGAGCGTGCGGGCGTTGACCGACTCGGCGTCGAGCTGGGTAATCTTGATCTTGATGCCGATGCGGCCCGCCTGAGCCTGCACGACCTGAGCGAGCTGATTTAGCTCGGAGACAGCCGCCACCAGCATCTCCGGCTCCCAGACCTTGCCCTCGAACTCGACAAAGCCGTCGCCGTCCTTATCCTCGAGCCCGGCGGCCGCCAGCAGCTCTTTTCCCTTCCTGATGTCGTAGGGGAAGTAGGTCGCAGTATCCGCCAGGAACATCTCCTTGAACATCGGCGGCACAACGCTGTGCGCGGCGACGCCATGGCCGAACAAGAGGCGGTCGATGATCGGGCCGCGTTGGATAGCGTGCGCCATCGCCTGGCGGACCCGCTTGTCGCTCCACGGCTTGGCTTCGCTGTTGAAGAACACAGTGCGGGTCGCCGGCATCGGCTTGGAGATTACGGTGAAATTAGCGTTTTGCTTCAGCCGGTCGACGTCGGCGAGATTGGGCTGGACGATGATGTCCATGTCGCCGGCTTCGATCGCCGCCGTGCGCGAGGCGTCATCGGCGAAATGGCGGTAGACGATGGAGTCGAGATAGGCAGCACCCTGGTTGGCGGCGAAGGGCGGCGCCCATTTGTAGTCGTCGTTACGTTCGATGATCAGGCGGTTGCCCGGCGTGAACTCCTTGAGCTTGAACGCGCCGGTGCCGTCGACGCTGTTGACGCCATAGGCATCCTTGCCGAGCTTGTCGTAGGTCTTCGGGTTGTGGATGCTCGAATAGACTGTGTAGAGGATAAACAGGAGTCCAGCCGACGGATACTCGGTCTTTACCACAGTTGTCAGCGGATCGGGTGTGGTGATCTCGCGCACGCCGGCGTAGGAGCCCTTAAAACCGTAGAATCCCTTCGGATCGCGCGCCTGTTCGAACCACCACTTGATCGCTTCCGAGGTCAAGGGTTCGCCCGAGTGGAACTTGACGTTGGGCTTGAGCTTGAATGTCCAGGTCAGTTGGTCGTCGGTAACCGACCACTCCGCCAAGTGCGGCACATACTTTCCGTCTGGGGAGCGAGTCACCAGCCGGTCGTACAGGTGCTGCGTCGCATCCGTCATCCAGGTCGTGTTGAGCTGGTTCATGCGGCGAGGCTCGGCCGAGAGCCCGTAGCGGAGCGTTCCGCCCCTGACCGGTTGCGCTTGGGCTCGCCTGAGTGCTGCTCCTGGCAGCGCGGCTGAGCCGGTGATCACGGCGACCGACTTGATGAAGTTCCGACGAGAGATGCGACCGGTGCGCTTGTTGCTGGACATCGTTGCCTCCGTCTCCGGGTTTGAAGCGTTACTTAGGCATGCGGCGATCCCGAACCAGTTGCTGTTTCAGATACGGTCATGCGGATGCGGACCGACCCAGGCGCGCGCGATCCGGCCGCCTGCGTCGGGGATGAATCTGAGGCGCTCGCCATGGACGCTGCCGCCGAGCAGGCGGAAGACTTGATCCGACTCCGGCCGCAGCTTGACTTCCTCGACGCCGAGGCCAAGCGGCGACAGCAGGATCAGCTCATCGCCACGAATGACGACCTCGACATCGCCCAGCGCCCAGCGATAGCGGCCGACATAGGCACGCCATGCTTCCGGCATCGCGGTCGGCGGTGCGGGGGCCTCGCTCTGCCGGCAGATCGGCGCCAGCAGATCGAGCGCTCGGGTCGCCCACTTCTGGCCGACGGTTCCGTCCGAACCATTGGTGAAGACGGCGATGCCGAGCCGGTCAGCCGGCGACAGCAGCAGCTTGCAGGTGAAGCCGTAGACGCCGCCGCCATGCTCGATGCGCGTCGAGCCGTCGGTGGCGCGATGGACGCGCCAGCCGATCCCTTGCCCGGTCTGCCAGTCGTCATTGAGCCATTGAAGGCGCTGCATCTCAAGCACGGTGCTGCGCTTCAACAGCCTCGGCGTGGCCGAGAATTGCGCGGCGATGAACCTGGCCATGTCAGCGACCGACGAGTGCAGGCTGCCGCCAAAGCTGATGCCACCCAGGTCCCGATGGGGGAAAGACGAAGGTGGCCAGCCCGACACCGGCCGCGCATAGCCCTGTGCCGTCTGTGCCCGGACCCTGTCGGTGAGCCTGGGCGCCGTCTTGGTCATGCCGAGAGGCGCCAGGATGCGCCGCTCGACATAGGAGTCCCAGGACTCGCCGGCGATGCGCGAGAGCGCATGACCCATCAGCGCGATCGCTAGGTTCGAGTATTTCCAGCGTGTCAGCGGCGGATAGGGCTGCTCGGTCTCCGGCATCAGCTCGAGCAGCCGCTCGATCGGCGGGAAGCTGTTGGTCGCCCAGTAGTCGGTCGGCGCGTCCTTGCTCAGGCCGGAGGTATGGGTGACGAGGTTGCGAAAGGAGATCGGCGGCGCCTCGGCGTGGCGATGCGGCACGTCGACATCCGGCAGATAGTCCGTGACCGCGTCGTCGAGGCGAAGCTTTCCGGCATCGCGGAGCTGCATCAGCATCGTCGCGGTGAACAGCTTGGTGATCGAGCCGACCGCATAGACGGTCTCCGGCGTCGCCGGGACCTTGCGCACGATATCCGCCAGGCCGAAGCCGCGCGACCAGATCGTTGCCTGGTCGCGGACGATGGAGACCGAGATGCCGGGAGCGGCCTGCCGGGCGACGTCGTCGGTGATCTGCGCGTCGAGCAGCGAGAGTGCCGCGTCGATTTGCGGATCGCTCGTTGCTTGTCGCGTCATCTCGGACTCATCGGAGTGCAGGATCCCCCCAGGCGGGCTCGATGAGTGGAACCAATGCCTGCCCCCCAGTCAAGGTAAGGACGGAGGCGAAGGAACGGCCGAATTCGCCTTACTCCACGAGGTTGCGATCGCGGTCAGCCGGAGGTTCCGGATTGCCTAGAAAGACATCAATGGCCGTGTGATCCGCCTGCGCCCCGAGCGCTTCCTGCGCTTCCTCCCAGAGCGCCGCGGTGACATGAGAGAAGCGGGCAGGAACGCCGAGCGCGCGGGCGAGGTCGTCGGCGGTCCTCAGGTTCTTCGCCATCAGGCCGAGCGAGAAGCCCGAGGTGTAGCTCTTCGGGATGACGAAAGGCTTCAGCTTGACCTCGGTCGAGTTGTTACGGCCCGTGGAGACGTTGAGGATGTCGGTCATCAGGGCGGGATCGAGGCCGAACATGGCGCCGATCCGAAGCGCTTCGCAGGCGGCGACGAGACCGGCTGCCGAGACGTAGTTGTTAAGCGCTTTCATCGCATGGCCGGAGCCGACCGCGCCGGTGGCGAAGATCGACTTGCCCATCGTCTCCAGCAGCGGCCGGACCTTCTCGATCGCCTGCGCGTCGCCGCCGGCCATGATCGCGAGCGAGCCGTCGATGGCGCGCTTGACTCCGCCGGAGACCGGCGCGTCGATCATCGCGATCCCCTTCTTTTGCAACGCCTCGGCAAGCGCGCGCGTACCGAGCGGTGCCGAGGAGCTCATGTCGATAATGATGGCGTCGGGCGCAAGCCTGTCGACGATGTCCAGCACGGCCGCCCGCACGGCCTTGCCGTCCGGCAGCATGGTGATGAGCACCGCGGCGTCTTCGGCCGCCTGCTGCGCCGTCCTGGCGACTTTTCCTCCGACCTGGGCGAAGGCAGCGCGCGGCATCTCGACCGGATCGAACCCGACCACGTCATGACTAGCCTGGACGAGGCGGCTCGCCATCGGCAGGCCCATCTTGCCGAGGCCGAGAAAGGCGATCCTTGTCATCGCGGCTACTTCTTCAGGGCGCCTTCGGCGGTCAGCACCTCATGCACGGCCTTGAACGCCTCGAGGCCTGCGGGAATGCCGCAATAAACGGTGGCGTGAAGCAGGATCTCCTTGATCTCCTCGACGGTGACGCCGTTGGTCAGCGCGCCCTTGACGTGGAGCTTGAGCTCGGCCGGCTTGCCGAGCGCGGTCAGCATGGCGAGGTTGATGATGCTGCGCGTCTTGCGCTCGAGGCCCGGCCGTGTCCAGGCATAACCCCAGCACCACTCGGTGGTGATGCGCTGGAATGCCATCATGAAGTCGTCGGCCTTGGCTAAGCTGCCATCGACATAGCTTGCGCCGAGAACGGCGCGACGGACTTCCAGTCCCTTATTGAATTGCTCGCTCTCGCTCATGCCCATACCTCCCGGGTTGCGCCGGGAGCTTATCGGACGGCCGGAAGCGAGGCTATTCGGCGAGGTGGCAGGCGGCCCAGCGCTCGGGCCCAAGCGGGCGGAGCTGCGGCGGCTCGGAGCGGCAACGCTCCGTCGCGAAGCCGCAGCGCGGGTGGAAATGACAGCCGGGAGGCGGCGAGAGCGGCGAGGGCAGCTCGCCCGCGATCGGCTTGAAGGCGGTCCGCCCTTCGCGATGGCGGTTGAGGCGCGGCACGCTGGCCAGCAGCGCCTGGGTGTAGGGATGCTTCGGTGCGGCGTAGATCTCGCTCGCCGGCCCGATCTCGACGATGCGTCCCAGATACATGATGGCGACACGGTCGCTCAGGTGACGGACGACGCCGAGATCGTGGCTGATGAAGATCGCGGTCAGGTTCAGCGCGCGCCTAAGGTCGAGGAACAGGTTCAGCACCTGCGCCTGGATCGACACGTCGAGCGAGGCCACCGGCTCGTCGCAGATGAGGAGGTCCGGCTTCATCGCCAACGCCCGCGCGATGGCGATCCGCTGGCGCTGGCCGCCGGAGAACTGATGCGGGAAGCGCGAGGAATAGGATGGATCGAGGCCGACGCGCGAGAGCTGCTCGGCGACATAGGCGCGAGACCCGGCGCGATCGATCAGGCCATGCGCCAGCGGCCCCTCGGCAATAGCCTCGCCGATGCGCTTGCGCGGGTTCAGCGAGGCGAAGGGGTCCTGGAACACAGTCTGGACCCGCGTCGTCAGCTTCTCGCGCCGGCCGGTCTCGGACATCACCGGCTTGCCGTCGAGGCGGGCGGTGCCGGCGCTCGGCGCCAGGATACCGGCGGCGATGCGTCCCAGGGTCGACTTGCCGCAGCCGGACTCGCCGACCAGGCCCAGCGTCTCCCCCTTCATGACCGACAGCGAGACGCTCTCGACCGCCCGGACTTCCCGCATCTCGACGGTGGCGCCGAGCTTGGCGGCAATCCGGTCGCCGAGGGAGATTCTGCGGCTGAACCGGCGCGAGACGGCGTCAAGCTCGAGCAGCGGCGCGCTCATGCCGCCTCCAGCGGATGGAAGCAGCGAGCGAGACGGCCGCCGATCTCGGCGATCTCCGGCATGGCCTCGCAGGCGCCGCTGGCGCGGCTGCAGCGCGCGCGGAAAGCGCAGCCGGGCGGCAGGTCGATCAGGGCCGGGATGCTGCCGGGAATCTGCGCCAGCTTCTCGCCCGGCTTCGCCTCGCCGGGAACCGAATCCAGAAGGCCGCGCGTGTAGGGATGGCGCGGTTGCGCGAGCACATCGGCGGTCGGCCCGTGCTCGACGATGCGTCCGGCATACATGACCGCGATGTCGTGGGCGAGGCTGGAGACGACCGCGAGGTCGTGCGTGATCCAGACCAGGGCGACGCCGGTCTCGGCGCCGAGACGCTGCATCTCCTGTAGGATCTGCCCCTGGATCGAGACATCGAGCGCAGTAGTCGGCTCGTCGGCGACGATGACCGAAGGGCTGTGCAGCAGCGCGATCGCGATCGCCACCCGCTGGCGCATGCCGCCGGAAAGCTGGTGCGGATAGGCGGCGAGGCATTGCTCGGGCGTCGGCAGGCCGACGCGGGAAAGGGCCCTCACGGAGCGTTCGCGTGCCGTGTCGTTGGAGACGGTCTCGTGCGCGCGCAGCGCCATGGACATCTGCGTGCCGACGCGCAAGACCGGGTTCAGCGTCATCATCGGGTCCTGGAAGATCATCGCGATCCGCCGCCCGCGCACCCGACGCGCCGCATCTCGATCGAGGCCGACGAGCTCCTGCCCGTCGAGCTTGACCGAGCCTTCGACGATGCGGCCGGGATGGTCGATCAAGCCCAGGATCGAGAGCCCGGTCACGCTCTTGCCCGATCCCGACTCGCCGACCAGGCCGAGCACGCGGCCGCGCTCGATTGTCAGGTCGACGCCGTCGACGGCCTTCACCGCACCCGATCGGGTGAAGAAGTGAGTCTTGAGACCTCGAACTTCGAGTGCCGCTGTCATCGCTGAAGCCTGGGATTCAGCTGGTCGCGGATCTGGTCGCCGACCAGGTTGACGGCGAGGATCAGGACGATCAGCGCGATGCCGGGATAGATCGAGATCCAGTAGCGCCCGGACAGCATGTATTGGAAACCGTTCGAGATCAGCGTGCCGAGAGAAGGGTGCGTGACTGGCAAGCCGAGGCCGAGGAAGGAAAGCGTCGCCTCAAGCGAGATTGCGTTGGCGATCTGAACCGTAGCGACGACGATCAGCGGCGGCATGCAGTTGGGCAGGATGTGGCGGAAGACGACGACGCGCGAGGAGAGCGGCGTCGACAGCGCCGCCTCGATGTACTCCTTGGCGCGCTCGGCAACGGCGGCGCCATGCGCCGTGCGGGCAAAGTAGGCGTATTGCGAGGCGACCAGCGCGATCGTGAGCTGCCACTTGCCCTGGCCCAGGATCGCCGAGATCACCAGCGCCAGCAGGATCGCCGGGAAGGAGAGCTGCAGGTCGATGAAGCGCATGATCAGCGCTTCTGTACGACCGCCGGCGAAGGCGGCGATCGTGCCGAGCGAGCCGCCGACGATGAAGGCGACGGCGCCGGCGGTGATGCCGATCTGGATCGAGATGCGCAACCCGTAGAGGATCGCCGACCACAGGTCGCGGCCCTGCGCGTCGGTGCCGAGAAGATGGACATAGCCGCCGGAGCCGACATGCCCCGGCGGGCGGCGCGCATCGCCGAGGACCAGCTTGCCGATGTCGTAAGGATCTTGCGGCGTGAACAACGGCGCCAGGATCGCGGCGCCGACAACCAGGATCACGACGCCGAGCGCCGCCAGCGCCAGCCGGTTCTCGGCGAACTCGATCCAGAAGCGGATGAAGGGCGAGGCGTCGCGGCGCATCAGGTCCGCCCCGACCGCACGCGCGGATCGAGCGCCGCATAGGCGATGTCGACCGAGAAGTTGATCATGATGAAGAGGAAGGCGACGAGCATCAGGTAAGCCACCATCACCGGCCGGTCGAGCGACTGGATCGAGTCGATGATCAACTTGCCCAGGCCCGGCCAGGAGAAGATCGTCTCGGTCACCACAGCAAAAGCCATGGTGGCCGCGAGTTCGAGGCCGAATACGGTGACCAGCGGGATTGAGATGTTCTTGAGAACATGGCCGAAGATCACCTTGCCGTCGGAGATGCCCTGGGCGCGGGCGAAGCGCACATAGTCCGAGAGCATCGCCTCGCGCATGCCGGCGCGCGCCATGCGGATCATCAGCGCCATGCGGAAGAGCGAGAGCGTGAGCGCCGGCAGGACGAGATGCGACCAGCCGTTGAGCGTCAGCACGCTCCACTGGATGCCCCAGGCCTCGACCGTGTCGCCGCGGCCGCCTGCCGGCAGCCAGCCGAGCTCGACCGCGAAGCCCATGATGAAAAGGATGCCGATCCAGAAGGTCGGCAGGGAAAAGCCCAGCACCGAGGCCCCCATGATCGCGCGCGAGGCGACCGCGTTGGGGCGGTAGCCGGCATACATGCCCAAGGGCACGCCGATGATCGTGGCGCCGATGACGGCGACCAGGGTCAGCTCCAGCGTTGCCGGCAGGCGCGAGAGGATGAGCTGGAGCACCGGCATGTTGAAGACGAAGGAACGCCCGAAATCGCCCTGAACCAGGCTGGTGACGAAGTTCAGGTACTGCTTCCATAGCGGCTGGTCGAAGCCGTAGCGGCGGATGGTGTCGAGGCGGATGTCCTGGGTCGCGTCGGGCGCGATCAGCACGTCGATCGGATTGCCGATGGCGAAGACGCCGACGAAGACCAACGCTGAGATGACCACCATGACGGCCACGGCCTGCAGCAGGCGCTGGATGAGGAAGCCGAGCATGGCGGCTCTTCCTATCGAGGTCCGGACTTAGGCCCAGTCGCGGTCGATGACATCGCGCGTCTCCTCGACCGCGACCTGCCACAGCGCCAGCATCTCGTTGTCGGAGCGCTCGTAGCGGCCGTGGAAATTGCCGTCGCCGACGATCCGGCGCACCTCGGCGGGATTGGCATGGGCCATACGCTTCACGTCGACCAGCGGCTTGGCATCCTTGGGCGGCGAAACGCCGGGCACGCGCGTCCAGGGAAAGTTCTCCATCCAGCTCGCATGGCTGGCGGCGGGATCGATCTCCTGAACCTTCGCCCAGGTCTTGGGTGCGTTGTACCAGTTGTGGAACTTCACACGCGCATCGCGCCGGCGGCCCATCCACTCCTTGAGCAGCCCCTGCACGGGCGAGTTGCCGCCATGTCCGTTGACCGCGACGATGCGGCGGAAGCCGCTCTGGTAGAAGCTTTCGAGGATGTCCTCGATCAGCGCCATGTAGGTGGTGACGCGCAGCGACACGGTGCCGGAGAAGTCGGAGAAATACGGGGTGAGCCCGAAGGGCACTGCAGGATAGACCGGCACGCCGAGCGGCTCGGCGGCGTCGACCGACACCTTCTCCGAGAGGATCTGATCGACGCAGAGGCTCAGATAGGCGTGCTGCTCGACGCTGCCGAGCGGCAGCACGCATCGATCGTCGCGCTTGACTCGCTCCTCGACCTGCATCCAGGTCATGTCGGCAATTCGCATCGCGGCCTCCCCAAGCTCTTAAGAGGAACTTGACCGAGACGTGCAAACGTCGTCAAGTTCCATCTGGAACTATCAAGAGGGTGGCCCGGTGCCCGATTCCGGACCAATGAACCGAAGCCGCACGGCGGAGGCCGAAGCCTTCGCCGATGCGCGCATTCATCCCCTGATCGCGACCAAGCTCTGGGAGAATCCGTGCTGGTTCTCTTTCCGGATCAACTATCTGGCGCTGCGCTTCAACGGCCCGGTCTATGGCCGGATCGCGGATCGCCATGGCCTCTCGCGACCGGAATATCTGGTGCTCTACTCGCTGTCGCTCCGCGATGGCATCGCCGCCCAGGACATCTGCGATACCGCCGGATTCCCGAAGAACACGATCAGCCGAGCCATTCACCGGCTGATTAGGCGCAAGCTGATCCGTCGCGCGCTGGATTCGAGCGATCGCCGCAGCTTCGTCCTGCACCTGACCGCGGAGGCTCGCCGCATCCTTGCGGAGAGCGTGCCGCCGATGGTTGCCCATGAGAGACGGATGCTTTCCGAACTTACCCCGGGCGAGCAGCAAGTTTTGTCCAAGCTGCTCGCCAAGCTCGTCGTCGATTCTCCGAACTGGCCCACTGAAGAACACAGGGAGTAACGGACATGAGGCTTCACAGACTGGGACTCAGCGCCGCGATCGTATTCGGCGCCGTAGCGGTTGCGGCGATGGCATCGCAAGCGCAGACTTTGAACATCGGCGTGCGCGCGGGTCCGGAATCGATCGATCCGCACTTCACCGCCACCGGCACCCATGCCGAGGCGCTGAAGCAGATCTTCGATACGCTGACCTGGTCGGGCGACGGGCTCGAGATCGAGCCCAGGCTGGCCGAAAGCTGGAAGGCGGTCGACAACACGACCTGGGAGTTCAAGCTCCGCAAGGGCGTCAAGTTTCACGACGGCTCCGACTTCACCGCCGAGGACGTGAAGTTCTCGATCGAGCGCATTCCGGAGGTGACCGGCGCCAACCCGCTCACCATCTATGTCCGCCGCGTGCAGTCGGTTGAGATCGTCGATCCGCACACGATCCGCATCAAGACCGACGGTCCTGCGCCGAACCTGCCGAACGACTTCATCCGCCTGTTCATCGTCTCGGCGAAGGCGGCGACCGGTCTCGACAAGGATACCTCCAACCCGGCCTTCAACTCAGGCAAGGCGGCGATCGGCACCGGCCCCTATAAGTTCGTCTCGTGGACGCCGAAGGAGCAGCTGGTCCTCGATCGCAACGATAATTTCTGGGGCCCGAAGGAGCCCTGGGCGCGTCATGTCCGCAAGGAGCTGCCGAACGATGCGGCGCGCGTCGCCCAGCTCAAGGCCGGGCAGGTCGACCTCATCGTCCGTGTGCCGGCGACCGACGTCGCTTCGCTCAAGCGCGATCCCAAGCTCAATGTCGTCACTATCGACAGCGTCTATGTCTTCAACATCGAGCTCGACATGCGGGACAAGCCCCCGCAGATCACCGCCAAGGACGGCTCGGCGCTGCCGAAGAATCCGATGCAGGACCCGCGCGTGCGCGAGGCGATCGATCTCGCGATCGACCGCAAGGCGCTGGCGGAGATCGCCATGGAAGGGCTTGGCAAGCCGCAGAACCAGCTGGTGACACCCAGCATCTTCGGCTACTCGAAGAAGCTGCCGGAACGGAAATACGACCCGGCGGCAGCGAAGAAGCTGCTGTCGGATGCCGGATATCCGAACGGCTTCAAGGTCACCTTCAGCTTCACCAATGACCGCCTGCCGGGCGACCGCCAGGTTGGGACCTCGGTGGCGCAGATGCTGGCCGCGGTCGGCATCGACGCGCAAGCGAACTCGCAGCCAGGCGCGGTGTTCTTCCCGGCCCGCTCGCGCGCCGAGTTCTCGATGTCGATGTCGGGTTGGGGCACGCTGACCGGCGAGGCGCACTACACGCTCTCGTCGATCGCGCATTCGAACGATCCCGAGAAGAGGTTCGGGGCGTTTAACGTGCATCACTACAAGAACCCGGTCATGGACAAGCTGATCCAGGATGCCGCGGTCGAGATGGACGAGAACAAGCGCCGTTCGTTCCTCGAGCAGGCCAACGAGCTTGTCGCCCTCGACCGGCCGCGCCTGCCGTTGGTCGCCGTGAGCTCGGCCTGGGCGATGCAGAAGGACAAGGTCACGATCAAGGCGCGGGTCGATGAGGACACGCTGGCAATGAACATCAAGCCCGCGAAGTAGGGAGCAAGCAACCAAAGAGAGCGGTGGCGCCGGAGACGGCGCCACCGTTTTTTCGAGATGGCCAACATTGCGATCGGCATTCACGGCGGCTGCGGTACGCTCGCCCCGCACCTCCTGAGCGAGGTGGACTGGGCGGAGACGCGCCAGCACCTCGCCGACTCCCTGCACTCGGCCTGGAAGATTCTTTCGCGCGGCGGCCGTGCCGTCGAGGCGGTCGAGGCCGCCGTCGTCGTCATGGAGGACTCGCCGCACTTCAATGCCGGCCATGGCGCGGCGCTGACCGAGCATTCGGAGCATGAGCTCGATGCCTCGATCATGGACGGCGAAACGCTCGGCGCCGGCGCCATCTGCGCGGTGCGCACGATCAGGAATCCGATCAAGGCGGCGCGCGCGGTCATGGAGAAGTCCGACCTGCTCCTGATCGCCGGAGCGCCGGCGGACGAGTTCGCCCAGCGCGTCGGGCTCGATATCGTACCCAACAGCTATTTCACTACGCCGCGCCGTGTCGAGGCGCTGGCCTCGCTCAAGGCGAAGTCGGCACGCCAGGAGATTGCCATGGCGAGCGAGGCCGAGCGCCACGGCACCGTCGGCGCGGTTGCGCTCGATGCCAAAGGCAATCTCGCCGCCGGAACCTCGACCGGCGGCTTCAACAACAAGCCAGGGGGGCGCGTCGGCGACTCGCCGATCATCGGTGCCGGCACCTATGCCGCCAATGGCATCTGCGCGGTCTCCTGCACCGGCATGGGAGAGATCTTCATCCGCCGGGTCGCCGCCTACGATGTCTCGGCGCGGATGCGCTACGCCGGCAAGGGGCTGCGCGAGGCGGCTGACGCCGTGATCGCCGCCGTCGGCTCGCACAAGATCGGAGCCGGGCTGATCTCCGTCGACGCCGGCGGCAAGGTCTACGCGCCCTTCAATACGCTCGGCATGGCACGCGGCTGGGTCGAGACCGACGGGCGCGTCTACGTCGCCACGCACCAGGAGGTGCATGCGATGGGCGTGGCATGAGCGATCCGGTCCTAACCTGGGGCTCTGGGGCGATCGGCGGCACGCTCGCCGCCTGGTGGACGCGCGCCGGCATCCCCGTCGTCGCGGTCGACGTGCAGCGCGATCACGTCGAAGCCTGCCGCACCAGGGGCATGATCATCGAGGGCCCCGTCGACCGGTTCACCCAGAAGCTCGATGCCCGGATGCCGGAGGAGGTGACCGGGACCTATCGCCGCGTCGTGCTCGGCGTGAAGGCTCAGACGACCGAGGCCGCGGTCGACATGCTGGCGAAGCATGTGGCGCCCGGCGGCTTCGTGCTCTCGGCCCAGAACGGCCTCAACGAGGTGGCGATCGCAAGGAAGCTCGGTGGTGATCGCACCATGGGCTGCTTCGTGAACTTCTCGGGCGACCTGATGGGGCCGGGGCGCATCATGCTCGGCAGCCGCGGCGCGCTGGTGATCGGCGAGATCGATGGCTCGATCCGCGAGCGCACCAAGGCGATGCACGCGCTCATGCAGGTCTTCGAGCCGAACGCCAAGCTCAGCGACAACATCTGGGGCTATCTCTGGGGCAAGATCGCCTATTCGGCGATGCTGTTCGCCACATCGCTCAACCTCGACTCCATGGCCGACAATTTCGCCGATCCGGCGCGCTTTCCCGCCTTCGACCGCCTTGCGCGCGAGGTTCTGGCCGTGGCGCGCTCCCGCGGCGTGACGCCGCTCGGGTTCAACGGCTTCGAGCCTACGGCTTTCTCGCCGGGCGCCGCCGAGCGAGCGGCGCGTGCCTCCATCGCCGCGCTGGTCGAGTTCAACCGCGCCTCGACCAAGACGCACTCCGGCGTCTATCGCGACCTCGCCGTGCACAAGCGGAAGACGGCGGTCGATCCGCAGATCGGCGCGGTCGCGGCGCTCGGCCGCAAGGCTGGCATCGACACGCCAGCGCTCGACAAGCTTGTCGCGCTCGTGCACGACATCGAGAAAGGCCGCCGCCCGCAATCGCGCGAGACGCTGCAGGCGCTGATCGAGGTCTGCGCCGCTCCGATCACGCTCTAGCCGATCGCCTCGACGCCGACCGACGCCAAGGCGGCATTCAACGCAGGAATGGACTTTTCCTGCAGTCGGTTCCGGCGCTCGACCAGCCTGTCGAAACGTTGCGCGATCTCGGCGAGGACCTCGCGTGCTTGCCGGGCCGGAGCGAAGTCGGCGCTGTCGACCGTATCGAACAGCGCGTTGAGCTTCTCGTGCAGCCCGGCGGGCCAGAGCTGAGCCTGGCTGTAGTTGACGTCGATCAGGATGCCGCGCATCCCAGTGAGCTCGTCGCGGAGCTTGCTGAGCAGGGAGCGGGCCGAGCCAGCCTTGCGCTGCGCCAGGCGACGATCGAGCAGCTTTGCCTGCGCGAGCAGCCCATCGAGATCGTTGATCATACGGTTGGTAGCGCCGAGCTTGTCGATGATCTCACGCAAGAAGGCGAACTGCTCCCTCAATGCGGCAGGCGAGGCCTTGATGCGCGGATCGGGCAGGATCTCGAAAGGCTGGGTCAGGCTTTCGCCCTCGATCGTGAGCTGGGCCAGATAGCGACCTGGCACCACCATGGGCCCGTTGGCGCGGCCGATCGGCTCCAGGTCGGCGGCGGTCACGTTCGGCACGCCCGCAATCCGGCGGTTCCAGGTGAAGCGGTTGATGCCCGCACGCGCCGGGATCTTCTCGTAAGCGCGAAGCTTCCGCTCCTTCTCGTCGAGGAAGGTCAGGCTCACCGTGCCGCCTTCCGGCGCCACGGCCAGGTAGTAGGTGACGACGACGCCGTTCGGCGGGTTGCGTCCGGCATCGAGATAGGTCGTATCCTCGGTGCCGTCGGAGCGGCGAACCGGCAGCACCTTGAAAACGGAGGCGCCGGTGCGGCCGTAGCTGATCAGGCCGGGCCAGGCGCCGCCGCGCGCGCCGGCGGCCTGCTCGTCGATGCCGGCGAAGCCGCCCTGCATGCGCATGCGCACGCTCGCGCGCGGCTGGAACAGATGCGTACCGGCAGTGCGCCGGCGGCGCTTTAGCATGTCATAGACCTGATGCAGCGGCGTCAGGTCGTCGAGGATCCAGATCGAGCGGCCATGGGTGGCGACCACCATCTCGACGCCCTTGACTACGAGATCGTGGATCGGCGCCACCGGGAGGTTGCCGCCAAGCCGATGCCAGGCTTCGCCATCATCGAAGGAGACATAGATGCCGGTTTCGGTGCCGCAATAGAGGAGGCCGCGCCGGCTTGGGTCCTCGCGGATCGTGCGGGTGAACTCGTGATCGGGGATGCCGCCCGTGATCTTGGTCCAGCTCTTGCCGCGGTCCGAGGTCTTGTAGAGATAGGGCTTCAGATCGTCATGCTTGTAGCGCATGGCGGCGATGTAGACCGCATCTCCATCATGCGGCGAGGCCTCGACGATGCTGATCTGCGACCAGTCGGGAAGCGCATTGCGCGCACCGCCGGCGAGCTTAGCCTTCTTTCCGTCCGGCGTGATATCGGTCCATTTGCGCCCGCCATCCTCGGATCGGTGCACGAGGCCGTCATCGGTGCCGCACCAAAGCAGATTTCGGGTCTGCGGCGACTCCGCGAGGGCGAAGATCGTGCAGTAGACCTCGGCGCCGGTGTTGTCGCGGGTGAGCGGGCCGCCCGAGGGGCCGAGCTTAGATTTGTCGTTACGCGTAAGGTCCGGGCTCAGGACCTCCCAGGAGGCGCCGTTGTCGGTCGATCGGTGCAGATGCTGCGAGGCGACCCACAGCACGTTTGGGTCATGCCTGCTGAAATGGATCGGGAAAGTCCAGTTGAAGCGGTACTTCAGGCTCTCGGCGCCGACGCCCCAGCCATAGAGCTCGGGCCAGACGGTGTTCTGCCAGTCCTGTCCGGTCTTGTAGTCGAACAGGTACATGATGTCGTTGGTGAAGCGCCGGCCGATCGGGCCGGAGGCGACGACCAGGTCGTTGTCGTCGTGCTTGATCGCGATGTAGCCGCTCTCGCCGCCGCCGGGTTTGACCCAGTCGCGCTCGGTGATCGCGCCGATCGGGGACGCGCTCGGCAGGCTGATAGCGGTGTTGTCCTGCTGGGATGCATAGACGCGGTAGGGAAAACGATCGTCGGTGGCGACGTGATAGAGCTGCGCCGTCGGCTGGTTGTAGATCGACGACCAGGACTGTCCGCCATTGAAGGTTATGCAAGCGCCGCCGTCGTTGCCCTCGATCATGCGGCGCGGGTTCTTCGGATCGATCCAGAGCGCGTGGTCGTCGCCATGCGGCGTCGGCACCTGCAGGAAATTGCGGCCGCCGTCGATCGACTTCCACAGGCGGTAGTTCTGCACGTAGACCGTCTCGGCATCCGCCGGATCGGCGGTGACGTGCATGTAGTACCAGGGCCGCGTGCGGAGACCTGAGAACTCGGAAGCGCGCTCCCAGCTCGTGCCGCCATCGTCCGAGCGGAAGAGCGCGCCGTCCTCGGCCTCGACCAGCGCCCAGACGCGACCCCAGCCGCGCCCGCCGACCGGCTCGGGCGAGACGGCGGCGCCGATCTTTCCAAGCATGCCCTTGGGCAGGCCGCTGCTGCGGCTGATGTCCGTCCACGAGTCTCCGCCGTCGATGGAGCGCCATAGTCCGCACTCCTCGCCGCCGCTGATCAGCGCATGCGGATAGCGCTGCGCCTGCCAGACCGGCGCGTAGAGGATTTCCGGGTTCAGCGGGTCGAGCGCGAGGTCGTGGCAGCCGGCGCGATCGCTCTTGAACAGCACCTGCTCCCAGCTCTTGCCGCCGTCCCTGGAGCGGAAGACGCCGCGCGTCTTGTTGCGGCCCCAGGCATGGCCGAGGGCGGCGACATAGACGAGATTGGGATTGCGCGGATGGATGACGATACGCCCGATGTGGCGGGTATCGGCGAGACCGACATTGGTCCAGGTCCTGCCGGCATCGACCGACTTGTAGACGCCGTCGCCATGCGAGACGTCGTTGCGGATGCAGGCCTCGCCGGTGCCGGCGTAGATGACGTTCGGGTCGGAGGGCGCGACCGCGATGGCGCCGACCGCGGCAGTAGCGAACTGGCCGTCGGTCATGCAGAGCCAGTTCTGGCCGCCGTCGTTGGACTTCCAGACGCCGCCGGCGCAGGCGCCGAAATAGAAGGTCATCGGATCGGAGGGACAGCCGGCGACGGCAACGACACGGCCGCCGCGATGCGGCCCGATCAGGCGCCAGTCGAACGAGCCGAGCAGGCTCGATTGCAGCGTCGTGATGGCATCGGACGTCGGCATCTTTCCCCCGTTCGGCGCGCTAGTTCCGATAGCGGCGCAGCACCATGAGATTGGCGGCGGCGGTCAACAGCAGCGTCGCGGTCATCAGCACGAAGGAGACCGAGGCGCCGAAGGGCCAGTTGCTCTTGACCGCAAACTGCACGTAGACGAGCGGCCCCATCATCACGAATTGCGGACCGCCAAGCAGCACCGGCGTCGCATAGGCGTTCATCGCCAGGATGAAGCAGAAGATCGCACCGGCGGCGAAGCCGGGAAGCGCCAGCGGCCAAAGCACACGCCGCGCCATGGTCAACGGATCGGCACCGAGGCTATAGGCGGCCTCCTCGACTGAGCGGTCGATGCCCTCGATGATGCTCTGCAAGGTCAGCACCACATAGGGGAGGTTGACCGCGACGATACCGACGATAACGGCGAATTCCGTGTACATGATGCGTATCGGCTCGTCGATGAGGCCGAGCCACTGCAGCGTGACGTTGACGAAACCCTTGTTGCCGAAGGCGGTTATCCAGCCGGCGGCGCGCACGGCATTGCCGACGAAGAGCGGCAGCACGACCAGCATGATCAGCAGGTTCTTGTAACGGCTCTGCGTGCGCGCGAGCTTGTAGGCGAGCGGGAAGGAGAGGATGACGCAGATTACCGTCACGGCTACCGCGACCCGGAGCGTGCGCCAGAAGGCGGCGAGGTAGTAGGGATCGGTGAAGAACAACACGTACTGATTGATGGTCAGCGTGTCGACCATCAGCAGGCCCGGCTTGAAATCGTTCAGGCTGTAGCGGAACAGGATCAGGATCGGCAGCAGCAGGCCGATGGTGACGAAGATCGTCGCCGGTCCGATCAGGAGGCCGGCCATCGACAGCCGCCCGCCGCGCGCCTCGCGCGCGGCGAGCGAGACCAAGCCGTCGTCTGTGGCCGAAGCCGACATCGAAGTCGGTGCGCCTAGGCCTTGAACTCCTTGTCCCAGAAGTCCTTGATGTCGCTGTTACGCTTGGCGAGGAACCCGAGGTCCGGATTCACCAGAAGCTCCTCCTCTTGCGAGGTGAAGCCGATGCGCTTCCTCAAGTCGTCGGCGACCTTGGCGTTGCCGACCACCGGGTTGTAGCCCATGTCGACGGCGAAACCCTCCTGAGCCGAAGGCTGGAGAGCCTCGTTGAGGAAGGCGTAGGCGCCTTCCTTGTTGGGCGCGTTCTTCGGGATGGTGAAGCCCGAGACGTAGGTGATGATGCCTTCCTTGGGCGCAATGGTCAGGATGTTGGTGCCGGCGTTCTGCCACTGCACGGCGCGCGCCTTCCACATGAGGGTGAGCCCGACCTCCTCGGTCTTGAGCGCCGTCGCCAGCGCCTCGTTGGTCGGATAGATTCGCGGCTTCAGCTTCTTGAGATCGAGCAGCGCCTTCTTGGCCTTGTCGAAATCGCCGGTCTTGCCGCCGGCTACCAGCGCCGCGGCCATGGTGGTGTAGATGTGCTGGATGTCGACGATGCCGACCTTGCCCTGGTTCTTGGAGTCCCAGAGATCGGCCAAGCTGGTCGGTGGGCTGGTGATCATCTTCGGATTGTAGAGGACGACTTTGCCGCTGTAGATGTGCGGCGAGAAGTAAGGCGAGTCGGCGATGCTGAAGGTCTTCAGCACGTTCTTCGAATTGGCGATCTTCGGCAGGTCGATCTTCTCGAGAAGGTCTGCCTCGATGAGGTCGCCGATGTCTGTCGCTGCCAGCGCCTGGATGTCGGAGCTGCCCTTCGGCAGCCGCCGCTCGGCCACGACCTTGGTCTTGCGCTGCGGGCTGCCGGCCTCGTCGTTGACGACTTCCCAGCCCTTCGGCGCCATCAGCGGCTTGGAGATGTTCTTGGTCAGAAGCTCGGCGTAGTCGCCGCCCCAGGTGGAGAGGACGACGCGCTTGTTGGCTTGCGCCCGGGCCGAGGGGGCGCCGAGCATGGTTGCGCCGGCGAGGGCGGCCGAGCCCGCGAGCACGCCGCGACGGCTGAAATACCGACCTGATGTGCTTGTCATCTGCGTTACTCCTCCTGTTCGACGAGTTTGGTTGACGACGTCCTGCTTCAGAGGCGGGCGGTGCTTCCGTCGTCGGGGAAGACAACCGCGGCGCCTGCCGGCCAACCGACCGCGATCTTTTCGCCCTCTTCCGGGGTTCGGCTGTCGATGCGGTTCGGCTGGGTGACGACGATACGGTCCGCCGGCGACACGCGCACATGCACGTCGACGGAGGCACCGAGATAGGAGACGAGCTCGACCGTGCCTTGCAGGTGGTTGTCGAGTCCGGAAGCGGAGGGCCCCAGCGCCAGGCGCTCGGGCCTGAGCGCGATGACCGCGGGGCCGGTAAGCCCGCTGGCGCAGGCGATCGCCAGCCCGCCCTTGGTCTCGAAGCGGCCGGGGCCGGTGATGGTGCCGGGCAGGAAGCTGCTGCGGCCGACGAAGCCGGCGACGAAGCGATCGGCCGGATGCTCGTAGAGCTCGCGCTGCGTGCCCACCTGCTTGACCTCGCCATCGGACATGACGACCAGGCGGTCGGCCATGATCAGCGCCTCTTCCTGGTCGTGCGTGACCATCACCGTGGTGATGCCGAGCTGGCGCTGCAGCTCGCGGATCTCGATGCGCACGGTCTCGCGCAGCTTGGCATCCAGGTTGGAGAGCGGCTCGTCGAGCAGCAGCACGTCGGGGCGGATGGCGAGCGCGCGGGCGAGCGCGACGCGCTGCTGCTGGCCGCCCGAGAGCTGGCGCGGCAGGCGCTCGCCGAGACTGCCGAGGCGGACGAGGCGAAGCGCCTCGGAGACGCGGCTGGCGATCTCGTCCTTGGCCAGCTTCCTCATCTCGAGGCCGAAGGCGACGTTCTCGGCGACCGTCAGGTGCGGGAAGAGGGCATAGCTCTGGAAGACGATGCCGGCATTGCGCCTCCAGGGCGGCAGCGCCGTGATCTCGCGCCCGCCGAGATGAACGCGGCCGGTCGTCGGCGCGATGAAGCCCGCGATCATGCGGAGCGTGGTCGTCTTGCCGCAGCCGCTGGGCCCGAGCAGCACCAGGAACTCGCCTTCGCCGACGCGAAGGGTGACGTCGCGCACAGCGACGGTGGCGCCGAAGTGTTTGGAGAGATGCTCGAGATGCAGGCCTGCCATCACACCACCCGCGAGAGCTTGACGAAGCGGTCGGTGATCATCATTGCGACCCCGATCAGCAGGATCTGCAGCACCGATACGGCGGCGATGGTCGGGTCGATCTTCCATTCGAGGTACTGGAGGATCGCGATCGGCAGGGTCGTGCGGCCGACGCCGACCAGGAACAAGCTCATCTCGAGATTTCCGAAGGAAACGACGAAGCCGAACAGCGCGGCGGCGACGATGCCGGGACGAATGGTCGGGAGCGTGATTCGGAAGAAGGTCACCGGCGGTGTGGCTCCGAGGCTCTGCGCGGCTTCCTCGATCGAGCGGTCGATGCCGGCGAGGCTGGCGGCAACAAGGCGCACGCACCAGGGAATGACGATCAATACATGACCCGCAACGAGGCCGGCGACCGAGCCGATCACCGGCAGCTCGGTCGCGATGGTCAGCTCGACATGGAAGACGTAGATCGAGGTTCCGAGCACGATTCCAGGCACCACGAGCGGCAGCAGCAGCAGGTTCGACAGCGGCTCGCGGCCGAGGAACCTGTATCGTGCGAGACAGAGCGCCGCCGGCACGCCGATGCCGAGCCCGATCAGCATTGCCGAAACCGCGACCTGCAAGCTCAAGACGAAGCCCTGCACGAACTTGTCATGCTTGGCGATCGCCCAGAACCATTTGAGGCTGTAGCCGTCAGGCGGGAAGGCCGGGATTTCGGCGCGGAAGAAGGCGAGCCAAGTGACGAAGAAGAGCGGCAGCAGGATGAAGCCGAGCGTGATCCCGGCGGCTCCGTTAAATGCCCACCGCCCGAGGGTTCGCCGATCGATGGACACCAGCGTGGTCATGGCCCTCGTTTCACGGGAAGTCACTGCTACTATCAAGGAAACCGATTTTATACCGCGGATTCAAGTAGCCAGTGCATAATTTTATGGAAGGGCGAAGGGGTAACCTCTTGCACTCACGCGAGGTTACTGATGAGCCGATACCGGCGAGTTACCTATGAGGACCGCTGCCAGA